>MKWU01000922.1_pt1 | contig 53959 bp, 43 predicted proteins | sample 809101 | NCBI WGS metagenome assembly MKWU01 (sample SAMN05860141, study PRJNA318959) | sponge metagenome | host: Aplysina aerophoba | place: Slovenia: Piran, Adriatic Sea, Gulf of Piran | collected 2013-05-07 | reverse complement strand
TCGGCAATCAACTGGAACCCGGACCTGCGCAGCTTCGCCGAACGGCTCCGCAATGCCGGCAAGGCCCACAAGGTGGTTGTCGTCGCGGTCATGCGCAAACTGATCGTCCTGGCCAATGTCCTGCTTGCCCAGCAGCGCTCCTGGACCCCGCAGCCGCCCGTCACCGCAGCGGAAACGAACGCGTGATCACACCCAACGAGCTGCAGTCAATTGATCGAACCAGTCGAAGACACGCCGGGAGTGCGTGGCGCCCGGAAGCGATCGAGGGCAACCACCCTGTGGATAACCTTGTGGAAAAACTGTGGATAAGTCGCAAACCCGCCAACCACGCCCCCTTGACGCGAAACATGGATGCTCGCACCTGTAGTCAGCCAGGCACCGGTGCACGCGGTTCTCCGCCGTGCTTTCGGCCGTGACGGTCTTGCGCGCCACCGGGCGTGATCCTGTCGCCGAGATGATTGCCGACGGATGCACGGTCTTGCTTCACACGCTTCCATGGCATCGCTCACGTTTCGCGCGCCGGTCGGGTATGGTACCTGCGCTTCGTTCCGGTCGGCCCGACTGTCGGCCCGTCCACCACTCTACCTGCACATGTTGCGCGTGACCCCGGGGAAAACGCGTGTGCGGCTTCTCCCCATGGAACCGGTGACAGTCTCGCACAGGCGGCAGGGGCGGCACCGGCAGGAACAGGATGGTAACGGACCAGTCACGAGGAACCGTGAAACCGTGGGGAGCATGCCGTTGACTGACGCGACTTCATCGGCCGGCGCCCGTCCGGGCCGGCGGGACGGGTCTTTCGCCGATCTTCGAAACGGCAGTGTGCGACGCATGCCGTGCGGAATGGCCGGCGTAGCGCGAGACGGGGGGTCGGGGACCGGCAGACCCGCTCGGCGAGGGATGGCGGCTACGCCGCCAACCTGCAAAAAGGGTGCCGTCGGGGCTGAAACGCGCTGCGTTTCGGTTGCCGGCCTAGGTTGCGGACCACGATGAGAGCCCGGCGGCTGACATTCCTGCTGCTGGTGCTGGCCACCATGGCGGGGCTGACCACGTGGCTTGCCATGGTGTTCACGCCGCGCGGGCTGACCGTGGCGGAACTGATTCTGGTCCTCCTGTTTGCGCTCAACACCCCATGGCTCGCGATCGGACTGTGGAACGCGGTAATCGGGGTGGTACTGACGCGCCTCGGGCCCGACTGGCTGCACCGGGTACTGCCGATCAGCGGGTTGAACCGGGACGGCACGTGCGTCGATGACGGCCCGCTCACCACCCGGACCGCGGTGGTGATGCCGGTTCGCAACGAGAACCCGGATGCCGTGTTCGCCCGTCTCGGGGCTGTCGCCGCTTCGCTCGAGGCGACGGGCCACGCCGAGGGGTTTGTGCTGTTCCTTCTCAGTGACAGCAGCCGGCCCGACATAGCCGCCGAGGAGGAGCGCCTGTGCGCCGGGTGGCGCGCCCGGCCCGGCCTGCCGCTCCACTACCACCGTCGCCCGGTCAACCATCGCTACAAGGCGGGCAACATCGAGGAGTTCTGTGACCGGGCCGGAGACGGTTTCGACCACATGGTGCTGCTCGATGCGGACAGCCTGATGTCGGGGGCCGCGATCGTGCGCCTCGTGCGCCTGATGCAGGCGAACCCGCAGCTCGGCATCCTGCAGTCCCTGGTCACTGGCCTGCCGTCGCTCAGCCCGTTCTGCCGCCTCTTCCAGTTCGGCATGCGTCACGGCATGCGCGCCTACACGACGGGAAGCGCGTGGTGGCAGGGAGACCAGGGTCCGTACTGGGGCCACAACGCCATCGTTCGGATGGAACCGTTCCGCCGCGCCTGCCGGTTGCCGCGTCTGTCGGGTTCACCGCCGCTTGGCGGCGAGATCCTCAGCCATGACCAGGTGGAGGCGGTCCTGATGCGCCGGGCCGGCTACGAGGTCAGGGTCCTGCCGATCGAGGACGGCAGTTTCGAGGAGAACCCGCCCACCCTGCGCGAATTCATCCGCCGGGACCTGCGCTGGTGCCAGGGCAACCTGCAGTACCTGCGGCTGCTGTCCATGCCCGGAATCCGCCTGTTGGGCAGAATCCAGCTCGTGCTCGCCATCCTTATGTATACGGCGGCACCGGTCTGGTACTGCTTCATGGCGGTCGGCATCACCGACTCGGCGTTGACGGCAGCGGCCGGCGCCGACATCGCGGTTCGCAGGCAAATGGTGGTTGGGCTGTTCGTAACCGTCGTGCTGATGAATTTCGCACCGAAGATCCTGGGTGTGACCGACGTGCTGCTGCGACCGGGTGAGAGGGCACGCTATGGTGGGACCGCCGTCCTGTTGTGGGGCGCGGTGCTGGAACTGGTGTTCTCGGTCCTGCTGACGCCCGCGCTCGCGCTTGCGCAGACCATCTTCATGGCCGGCCTGTGCACGGGGCGCCGGATCACATGGGAGGCGCAGGGCCGAAGTCAGCGGGAACTTTCGACGGGCGAGGCTGCCCGGGCCCTGTGGCCGCACCCGCTCGCCGGCCTCGGCCTTGCCGGTGCCCTTGCCGGCTTTGCGCCCGATTTCCTGTTGTGGGGCGCACCGGTGTTTACCGGCCTGCTGCTGGCGGTACCGATTGCCGTCGTGACGTCGTGGCGCCGGCCTGGCCGGTTCTTGGCGCGGTCCGGCTGGTGCGCGGTCCCCGAGGAGATCGACCCGCCCGATGCGGTCGAATGGGCAGGGTTCCGGATTCTCGCTGCCGCTCCCCCGATACCGGGCAGGGAGGCGGTGTAGGTGAGGGGCGGCGACGCCGGCGGGCCGCAGGTCTGCATCTGACCTGGGGAGTGCGCTCAGTGCCGCTTGTTGATGCGCTGCCGGTCCTGCTGGCATTGGTGGCAGCGTTCCTGTTCGCCCTTGGCGCCCAGTTCCAGAGTGTCGGGCTGCTGAGCATCGAGCCGCGCAGCGGTGCGGTGATCACCATCACCACCTCGGCGGTCCTGTTCCTGCTGGCTGCGCCGTTCTTGCTCGACCCGGCCCACCTGCTGCACCCGGCGGTGCTGACCTTCGTGCTGGTCGGGCTGTTCCGGCCCGCTCTCTCGGCCAACCTGGCACTCGCCGGCATGAAGTACCTCGGGCCCACCCTTGCCATCACGCTTACCTCCACCTCGCCGCTGTTCGGCGCGGCGCTCGGCATACTGTGGCTGGGCGAGGTGCTGACCTGGCAGACCGGGGTCGGTACCCTGGCTATCGTGGCGGCGGTGATGGTCCTGTCCGGCAGGCGGGGAGGGGCTGCGGTCAGCTGGCCGGTCTGGGCGCTGCTTCTTCCCATCGGGGCGGCGCTGGTCAGGTCGGCGGGTCACGTCCTGTCGAAATACGGAATGGAGTGGATTCCCGATCCCTACATCGCGAGCATGGTCGGGTTCGTGGTCTCCGCCGTGGTCACCCAGACCGCCCACCGTGTCCGCCGGTCGGCCCCGGCGATCCCTTGGCGCAGCCGTCCGGCACTGTGGTTCATGGGTGCGAGCGTCTGTTTCGGAGTGGCAATCATGGCGCTGAACACGGCCCTGCTGATCGGGACCGTGGTCCAGGTCGTGCCGGTGGTGGCGGCCTCGCCTGTCTTCACCCTGTTCATGAGCGTCATCGCCTTCCGGCAGGAACGGATCACGCCGCGCATCCTGCTCGCCGTCGCGATGGTTACCCCGGCGGTGATCCTGATCGGGCTCGCAGACTGATCAGCCCGGGGCCCGGGCTTCGCGGATCAGGGCCTGCAGCTGCCCGGCGTCGACAGCCCCTTCAATCACCTCGCCGCCGATGATGAACGCGGGGGTTCCACCAATGCCAAGGCGGTCCGCAAGCGCGCGAACCTTGCCGAAGACCCGGGCGACTTCCGGATCGGCCATGTCCGCCTCGAGCCGGTCGACATCGAGCCCGAGTTCCCTGGCGGTCTGGAGCACCGCCTGCTCGGTCAGCCTGCCGCGCAGGTTCATCAGCGCGATGTGCATGTCCTCGTACCGTCCCTGCCGGCGCGCGGCGAGCGCGGCGCGCGCGGCGACTACCGATACCGGTCCGAGAATCGGAAACTCCTTCATGACCAGGCGCACCCTGCCGTCGGCGCGCGCGGTTTCAAACAGGGGGCCGGTCACCCGCTTGCAGAACCCGCACTGGTAGTCGAAGAATTCGACCAGGGTCACGTCCCCCTCGGCATTGCCGAGCACCGGGTCATCGGGGTCCTGTTCGATCTCCGCAACCAGGTCCCGCACCAGCCCGCGCCGCAGTTCGACCCTTTCTGCCTCCTCGTGGCGCCGTTCGAGTTCCATCCGTGCCTGCAGTTCGCGCAACGACTGCAGCACGATCTCCGGGTTGGCCAGGATGTAGGAGCGGATCCGCTCGTCGATCACCTCGAGTTCGCGTTCGGTAAACCCTGCGTCCTGTGCGGCCGGGGTTCCGGTGGCGCAGACCAGGAAGGCGAGGGCAACGATGCATGTCCGCGCACGGCTACCTGGTGTCATCATCCCTGTTTCCTTCTTCGTTTCCCGGCCGTCATTCACGCCGGCCCGCTGCGTGCAGGATGTCCTCTGCCCTGACCCAGCCCGGTGATCCCACGGGAAGTGCGTGCTGTGCCCGTTCGGCAAAACGCACCGCCTCGTTGCGGCGGTTGCCGAGCAGTGCCTCTTCCGCCAGCGAGAGAGCGGCGAGTCCGCGCTCGCCCGTTCGACCCTGCGCGATGGCAAGCTGGCGCCATGCGACTGCCGATTCGGGTCTGTGACGCGCGACGCGTTCGAGCCGCCGGCGGGCGGAGCGGTTGGTCTCGGCCGTATCGAGCGCGAGTTCGACACGCGCCATCTCGAGCGAGGTCGCCGGTATCGGTCCCGCTCCCTCGAGCAGCCGGAGCGCATCGAGGTAGGCGGCGTGGGCTTCGCGCGGTCGACCGGACTCGAAAAGCAGCTGGCCCTTCAGTTCCCGGAAGTACCCGTCGTCGGGATACGCGGCGATCAGACTGTCGACCAGTGCAAGCGCCGGTGCGAGTCCCGATTTCCTGAAGGCAGCGATTGCGCGCGCGTAGCGGGCTGCGACGGAGTCGTCGCTCGCGGGATAGATCCTGTGCGTCTGCTCGGGCGGCAGCAGGAAGCCCCGCAACTTGGCAACCATCCGCGCGTGCCGGCGGACCTGTTCGGCAGGAACCGGGGCATCGGCGTGGGGCGAGCTCGCCACGTGCTGCTCGGCGAACGCGATCCGGTCGGGAGTAAGCGGGTGCGTGGTCGCGAAGGCCGGCCGACCGGCCACGGCCGAGAACTCCGTATCGAGGATGCGCAGGAATTCGGCGTAGCCGCGAGAGGACTGTCCGGTCGAATCAAGCAGGCGGACGGCGGCCTGGTCCGCCGCCGATTCCTGGGTACGGGTGTAGGCGAACAGGTTGGCGCGTAGCACGCTCGAGGTTCCCTGCAGCACCGCGGCGGCGGCGTCCGCGCGCCCGCTGACCACCGCCGCGGTGGTTCCGAGCACAAGGCCGAGTATCGCGGCCACCGATGCGTCCTCCACCGCGACGGACGTGCGCGCCAGGTGGCCGCTCGCGATGTGACCGATCTCGTGGGCTAGCACGCCGCTCAGCTGTCCCGGTGTCTCCGTGCGCATGATCAGGCCGGTGAACAGGAACAGGTTCTGGCCACCGGCCACGAACGCGTTCAGGTCATCGGATCCGATCACCAGGATGCGGACCGCTCCAGGGTCGAGACCGGCGGCTTCGAGCAGGGGACGGGCAAGGTCCGCGACCGTCGCCTCGATTTCGGTGTCGGAGATGAGTGTGCGTCCCGACGCGACGGGAACCAGCGCGCCGGACACGAGAAGAAGCGCCGCCATGCAGGCCTTGACCAGTCGGCCTGGGTCGATCATGTGCTGGAGCATCCCGGTTTTCGAGTGGCGAAGACAGAACTCCCGGGACTTATAGCGAATAATCGACGCTGCATCACGCCGCCATTTCCCGACCGGTTGCACTGCTCGCCGCCGGTGCGAGCGCCCCTGCGCCGCGCCGGAACCATGCGCCGGCGCGTCTGGCAAGCGACATGGTTTCCGAACTTTCCGTTGCGGTCAGCCCGACTGTCGGCCTACACGTCACGACCGTGGCGAGGCAGGCGATTGATGCCGGACGGGCAGGAAGAGGTGATCGTGGTGTTGAAGGTTTCCCGGCGCGGCAAGGTCCCGCCGTTCATCGTGATGGATGTCATGCAGGCGGCGGCCGATCGCGAGGCTGCCGGCGCCGACGTGCTGCACCTCGAAGTGGGACAGCCGGCGACGGCCGCGCCGCGCGGGGTGATCGAGGCCGCAAGGCGGGCACTGGAGCGAGATCGCCTGGGATACACGCTCGCCTTCGGCATTCCCGCACTGCGCGAGCGGATCGCCGGGCACTACCGCGACTGGTACGGTGTCGACGTCGGCATCGAGCGCATTGCGGTCACCAAGGGATCCTCCGCGGCCTTCCTGCTTGCATTCCTGGCAGCCTTCGACGCGGGCGATCGCGTTGCGATGGTCACGCCCGGCTACCCGGCGTACCGGAACATCCTGACGGCACTCGGCATCACGCCGATCATGATCCCGTCCGCCGCCGAGCACCGGTACCAGCCGACGCCGGCCCTGCTCGAGACCCTCGACAATCCGCTGGACGGGCTGGTGATCGCCAGTCCGTCAAACCCGGCGGGAACCATGCTCGATCCTGACCGGATGCGGACCCTGCTCGGATACTGCCGGAGCCATGGCATCAGGGTGGTCTCCGACGAGATCTACCACGGGATCACCTACGATGTGACGCAGGCAAGCGCCCTCGGGTTCGACGACGAGGCAATCGTGGTGAACAGTTTCTCGAAGTACTTCTCGATGACCGGGTGGCGGCTTGGCTGGATGATCGTGCCGCCGGAACTGGTGCGGGCGGTGGAGTGCCTGTCGCAGAACCTGTTCATCTCCTCGCCGAGCCTGTCTCAGCATGCCGCGGTGGCAGCCTTCGACTGCCACGAGGAACTGGAGGCGAACGTCGCACGCTACAGGCGCAATCGCGAAGTCCTGCTGAACGACCTCCCCGCAGCCGGCATCGGCGACCTCGCACCCGCCGACGGAGCCTTCTACATCTATGCCAATGTCTCGCGGTTTACCAACGACAGCGTCGAGTTCTGCAGCCGGATGCTGTCGGACATCGGCGTGGCCTGCACTCCGGGAGTCGATTTCGATGCCGATCGGGGCATGGCGATGGTGCGCCTGTCCTTTGCAGGTTCGACCCAGGAGATGGTCGAGGCCTGTGCACGTCTGCGGACCTGGCTGGCCTGACCGGGTCAGCCCTCCGGCCGGTTCCACCAGCCTCGCCGTGGCGGCTGTCCGGTCTCGGGCACGGGCATCGGGGCTGCCGGAGTCTCCTCCGGCGGTGCGTCGCCCTCGAGCTGGACCACGCCTCCATCAGACATGATCTCGACCACAAGTCCGGGCGCGGCAGGCTGGTCATCATCCTCCGGCGGTACCGCCTCCTCCACGGTCCCGGAAACCGGTTCGTCCGCGGAGTCCGGTACGGTCGCGTCATCCGCCGCGACTTCGCTGTCCGGTGCAGCGTCACCGTTCGCCGGCGACTGCATGTCCGGCATCGAGTGACCGTCTGCCGGGCCTTCCGCGCCGAACACGGGTACGGTCTCCGCCGTGGCGGGCGCGTCCCCGGCATGCAACGTTCCGGCCGGTCCGGTTGCGGGCGTTCCGGACGCGGCGACGGGCTCGTTCCCGTGCTCCGTGGCCGCTCCGTTACCCTGTGCCGTTCCGACAACGGTTTCCTCGACCGGGGTGTCATCCGTTCCCGGGTCCATCTCGCTGGTCTCGATGGCTTCTTTCGTGGCGGAACCGTCGACCGGGATGGCGTCACTGGTCGCGACGGGGTCCTGAACTGCCTCGGCAGAGGTCCGCGACGACGAACGCCCGCGTGACCTGCGTCTGCGTGAAGGCGGAGGAGCGACCGCCACCGGCTCCACGTCCCCGTCCGCAGGCTGCTCACCGTCGCCGGCAGGCTGTCCGGCCGGCGCGTCCGCAGCCTGGAGTTCCTCCTGGCCGGACTCGACCTCGGCCTCGCTCCGGCGTCCGCGACGTCGTCCACCGCGCTTGCCGCGCCGCCGCCGCTTCCGTCCGGCGTCGCCGTCCTCCGTGTTGTCGTCTGCCGCCGCTTCCGGCTGGGCAGATGCCTGCTCGACCTGGCCCTCGGCATCGCTCCTCTTGCGGTCCGACCGCCTGCGTCGACGGTTGCCACTCCGTGGCTCCTCGCTTGCGGCGGCCTGTTCCGGCGGCGAAGCAAACTGTGCCAGGCGATCGCCGGCGGCCTTTGCCTCGAGCACCTCGATCCGGCACTCGGCCGAGAGCAGGGTGTCGTCCGGCTCCAGCACGGCCTCGAAGCCGTAGCGTTGCTCGATGTCGATCAGCGCCATGCGCTTGCTGTTGAGGATGTAGAAGCCGGTGGTCGACGACAGCCAAACGGCAATCCGCGACGCCCGTTGCTTCACCCCCTCCTCCTCGATTGCCCGCAACGCCTGCAGGGCGGAGGATTCGGTGGAGCGGACCCGCCCGCTTCCCTGGCAGTGCGGACAGACAACGGTGCTGGTCTCGAACACGCTGGGGCGAAGCCGTTGTCGCGAGAGTTCCATCAGGCCGAACTGGCTGATCCGCCCGAGCTGGATGCGTGCGCGGTCGAGCTTGACCGCCTCCTTCATGCGTCGTTCCACAGCCGTCTGGTTGCGGGATTCGGCCATGTCGATGAAGTCGATCACGATGAGACCGGCGAGGTCGCGAAGGCGCAGCTGCCGCGCGACCTCACTGGCGGCTTCCATGTTGGTGCGCAACGCTGTGTCCTCGACGCTGCGGGCCCGGGTGGCCCGCCCGGAGTTCACGTCGATGGCAACCAGGGCCTCCGTCTGGTCGATGACCAGGTAGCCGCCGGACTGAAGCGGAACCGTTGCCTCGTGGATGGCGGTGAGCTGGTTCTCGACCTGGTAGTGATGCAGCAGGGGGGCGCCGTCCTCCCGGAACGGCTGGACCCGGCGGGCATGGCTCGGGATGAGCATCTTCATAAAGGACTTGGCCGTCCGGTAGCCCTCGTCGCCCTGGACAAGCACTTCCTCGATGTCACGGGTATAGAGGTCCCGGATCGAGCGGCGGATGAGGTTCGCCTCCTCGTGCACGAGACAGGGAGCGGACGACACCAGGGTTTGCTCGCGAATCCGGTCCCACAGCCTGAGAAGGTACTCGCAGTCGCGCTTGATCTCCGACTTGGTCCGCTCGCGCCCGGCCGTCCGCACGATGATCGCCATGCCTTCCGGGACGTCAAGTTCCTCGACGATCTTCTTCAGCCGGTTGCGGTCGGCAGCGTTGGTGATCTTGCGACTCACCCCGCCACCGCGCGGGTTGTTCGGCATCAGTACACAGTAGCGGCCGGCCAGTGACAGGTAGGTGGTGAGCGAGGCTCCCTTGTTTCCACGCTGCTCCTTGACCACCTGGACCAGCAGGATCTGGCGACGGCTGATGACCTCCTGGATCCGGTAGCGCCGCGCCGCGCCCTGCCGGCGCGCCCGGCCGCGCCCGACGCTTTCGGCGGGGTCGGTTTCCTCGGGTGGCGCGGTTTCGGCAGGCTCGGCCTCGTCGTCACCGACCTGCTCATCGCCATCGACCTCGTCGTCGGGGTCGCGCAATGCGGGCCCCTCCTGGGACTCGATCAGGGCCTGACGGTCCTCGACGGGGATCCGGTAGTAGTCCGGGTGGATCTCGCCGAAGGCCAGGAACCCGTGCCGCTCGCCGCCGTATTCGATGAAGGCAGCCTGGAGTGAAGGTTCGACGCGGGTGACCTTGGCGAGGTAGATGTTGCCTTTCAGCTGGCGCTGGTTCGAGGCCTCGAAATCGAAGTCATCGAGACGTATCCCATCGACTAAAACCACCCGGGTTTCCTCGGGCTGGGTCGCGTCGATCAGCATGCGTTTGGTCATGGAAGTTTGGCTCCGGGATGCCCCGGGACACTGATCGGTGAACTGGCCGCGCGAGCCTGACCGGGGACGGTCGTTCGTCTGCGTGCCACAACGTCAACCAGTGCCCGCAAGCACCGTGTGAGTGGTCGGATCGAGTGCGCGTCGCGAAGACGCCGGCATGCGCGGTTCGGCCGTCGAGTGCAGCCCCATCGGGGATCTGCATGCAGCCGCCGCGCGAAAGGACCTTATGCCGTCCGGGCCGTGTCGGGTGAACCGGATACCCGGTCACGGTGTCGAGCGCGCGCAACATGTGCTTGAACCCTGCTCCGCGCGGGCACGCAATCAATTGGCTGGCGCGACCGGTACGGATCATTCGCTGTGTTGAAGGGAACCGTTCGGAATCCCCGGAGATGCAGGGCGGAACCCGCCGCCCGCAGGCGATCGATTCCGGTGCGCGCGGACTGTATCCGAACGACCGAACATTTTCAATGCCGTACCTGCAGGACGACGATACCTGACCGTTTCGTCCCGCTCCCCGTCGTTCAGGCGCAGACGTGTCGCGGTCGGCACGGTGCGAATCGCGGTTCCACGTGAAGGCCCGTCTGGTTTCGGCTGTCGACCGGCCGCCATGTTCCGTCGGACACTTGTCCGTAAGGCCGACATGCGGCATGGCTGGCGGGTGCGAACGGGGAGGGCGCGGGCCCTGCACGTGAGGTGCCCGCATCGCCAGGCAGGAGCACCGGAGTTCGCCCGCTGCCACGCTGTCCCTCGTTGACCGCATGGAACAGGCCCGGGGCTGATATGGTCCCGGTTTCGTCGCAGGAAAGGGTCGTTCGTGAAACGTGCCGGCCCCGGCACCAGGAACGTCGCGAGGCCGTTTACCCGGTCATGGCCTCCGCGGGGCAACCGGTCTGCACATGCACCGAGATGCTTCAGCTTGCCATCCCCTGCATCGTGGCTGACACTTCCTCGCCCTGATCTTCCGCACGAGAGCGCCGGAGCCTCGAGAAGTGTATGATCGGCGAGGCTCCGGGAACGAGTCGGGCGCAGGGGTATTCCGGAGGACCGGAACCGCGCGCCTGCCCGGTCCCGGGATACCCGACTGGATGCAGGAGACAATGAGGTGAGGTGGATTGTCGGTACGGCGGCGGTCTGTCTTGTCATTGCGCTTGCCGGCGCCGCCGGCGCGCTTTGGGTGCTGCGCGCCTACGGCCAGGGGCTGCCCGACTATCGCCAGCTCGCTGACTACCGGCCGGCCGTGCTGACCCGGGTTCACGCCTCCGACGGCCGCCTCGTGATCGAGTACGCAACAGAGCAACGGATCTTCGTTCCGATTTCGGCGGTGCCCGGGCTGGTGATTGGAGCAGTGCTGGCGGCGGAGGACAAGGATTTCTACAGTCATCCGGGTGTCGACTTCGTCAGTCTGGCCGCGGCGATGGTGCAAAACCTGCGCAACTATGCGACCGGGCGCCGGCTGCGCGGGGCATCGACGATCACCCAGCAGGTCGCCAAGAACTTCCTGCTCACCAGCGAGGTTACCGTCGAACGCAAGATCAAGGAGGCGATCCTCGCCTTCCGCATCGAGCGGGTGCTCGGAAAGGACCAGATTCTCGAACTGTACCTGAACCAGATCTACTTTGGCCGTGGCTCCCACGGCATCGCCGCGGCGGCACTCAACTACTTCAACAAGGCGCTTTCGGAGCTGGACGTGGAGGAGGCGGCCTACCTGGCTGCACTGCCCAAGGCGCCCAACAATTACCACCCTGAGCGTCAGCACGAAAAGGCGGTGTGGCGCCGCAACTGGGTGCTGGAACGCATGGCCGAGGACGGGGTGATCACGGATGCCCTCGCGGCCGAGGCGCGCGAGAGACCGCTGGTGGTCCGCCACCGTGAGGCGACCGAGACAGCCGTCGCAACCTACTTTGCAGAAGAGGTGCGGCGTCAGCTGCTGACGCGCTACGGCGAGGATGATCTCTACCGCGGCGGACTGTCGGTGAGGACCAGCCTGGACTGGCGCCTGCAGCGCATCGCCGACGCCGCGCTCAGGGAGGGGCTCGAGCTCTATGACAGGCGTCACGGCTGGCGCGGAGCCCTGGGCAGGATCGAGACCGGTCCGGATTGGCGCGAAAGGTTGCTCGAGTTCGGACCACAGCCCGGCATGCGCACGACCTGGCAGGTCGCCGTGGTTCTCGCCGCCAATGCCGATGCCGCGCGGATCGGCCTGCCGGACGGAGAGACAGGCCTCCTGGCTCTTGAGGAGCTGCGCTGGGCGCGGCGGACGCGGAAGGGGCAGAGACTGGGCCCGAGGGTGGAGTCAGTCGACCACGTGCTCTCGACCGGTGACGTGATCCTGGTCGAGGTACTCGCAGAGCTGGTCGAACCGGACGGATTCGAGGATGTCCCGCCGATCCTGTCCTACGGATTGCGCCAGGTTCCCGACGTCAACGGGGCTCTCGTGGCCCTTGATCCCCACACTGGCCGGGTGCTGGCCATGAGCGGTGGCTGGGACTTCTCGGTCTCGAACTTCAACCGGGCGACCCAGGCCTGGCGTCAGCCCGGATCGGCGTTCAAGCCCTTCGTCTACCTCGCGGCACTCGAACAGGGCTACACACCGACGACTGTCATCCTCGACGCGCCGTTCGTCCTCGACCTGGGACCGGGACGCCGCAAGTGGAAGCCGGCCAACTACTCGCGCAAGTTCTACGGCCCGAGCGCCATGCGTCTGGGCATCGAGAAGTCCCGCAACCTGATGACGGTGCGCCTTGCCCAGGCAATCGGGATGGAGCGGGTGGCCGAGGCCGCGCATCGGTTCGGCATCGTCGACGACATGCCCGAACATCTCGCGATGGCGCTCGGGTCGGGGGAGACCACGCTGCTGAGACTCACAGCTGCCTACGGGACGCTGGTCAACGGCGGCTACCGGGTGACGCCGACACTGATCGACCGGATCCAGGATCGGAACGGACGCAACGTGTACCGCAGTGACACCCGGGTTTGTCCGGGATGCATGGGCACCGACGCCGGCCCGGTGCCCCGGGTGCCGGAACGCGCCGAGCGTGTGGTTGATTCCGCATCGGTCTACCAGATGGTTCGCATGCTGGAGGGAGTTGTCCAGCGCGGCACCGGGCGGCGGATCTCCGAACTGGGCCGGCCGCTGGCCGGGAAGACCGGGACGTCGAATGAAAATGTCGACGCCTGGTTCATCGGGTTCTCGCCCGATCTCGTGGTCGGCACATTCGTCGGCTTCGATACTCCCCGAACCCTCGGCCCGAGCGATACCGGGTCACGGGTTGCCGTTCCCATCTTCAAGGAGTTCATGGCCGAGGCGCTCACCGGCACGCTGCCGGTCCCGTTCCGCGCACCCTCGGGCATCCTGCACGTCCGCATCAATCCCGAGACCGGCGAACTGGCGCAGGCCGGCGACCGAAGCGTGATCATCGAGGCCTTCAAGCCCGGTCAGCAGCCGGTGCCCGGGCAGGCCAACGGCGAGATCGTGAGCGGACCGGTTGATGGATCCGACCACGGCCTCTATTAGTCGACCTGGACTCGAAAGGGGAACCGTCATGAATGCTGAAGCTGCGGCAATTGCCGAGGAAGTCTACCGGTCCGTTGAGCTCATGCGGAGGCATCTTTGACTGGGATACGGCGACGGTACGGCTGGACGAACTGAATACCCTTGCCGGTGATCCGGATCTGTGGCTGGACAACGAGCGAGCGCAGGCGGTCCTGAAGGAACGGACCGCGCTTGAACGCTCGATCTCCGCGGTGCGTGACATCGAGCGGCACCTTGAAGAGACAATCGATCTCATGGAACTTGGCGAGGCCGAGGGCGAGACAGAGATCGTTGCCGAGGCAACCGGGGTTCTGCGGACGCTGCGCGAGGCCTGTCGGACCAGGCAGCTCGAGGCATTGCTCTCCGGTGAGGCCGACGCCAACGACTGCTACCTCGAGATCCATGCCGGAGCGGGTGGTACCGAGGCCCAGGACTGGGCCGAGATGCTCTTGCGCATGTACCAGCGCTGGTGCCGGGTACGCGGCTACGAAGTCGATATCCTGGAGCAGAGTGACGGCGAGGAGGCCGGCATCAAGTCGGCCACGCTGCAGGTCAGGGGCCACAACGCATATGGCTGGCTCAAGACGGAGAGCGGCGTGCACAGGCTGGTTCGGATCTCTCCGTTCGACTCTGCGGCGCGCCGGCACACCAGCTTCTCCTCGGCCTGGGTCTACCCGGTGATCGACGAAACCATCGAGATCACGATCGAGGAAAAGGACCTGCGCATCGACACCTACCGCTCGTCCGGTGCCGGCGGCCAGCATGTCAACAAGACCGACTCGGCTGTCCGCATCACCCACGAGCCGACCGGAATCGTTGTCCAGTGCCAGAACGACCGGTCGCAGCACCGCAATCGCGCCACCGCGATGGAGATGCTGCGCGCGCGGCTTTACGAGCTGGAGATCCGGCGCCGCGAGGAAGCGGCAGAAGCGGTCGAGGCCGGCAAGTCCGACATTGGCTGGGGACACCAGATCCGTTCCTATGTCCTGCAGCCCTACCAGATGGTGAAGGACCTGCGGACCGGGATCGAGACCTCTGATATACAATCGGTTCTCGACGGATCGCTTGACCGGTTCCTGGAAGCGGCGCTGTCGCGCCGGCTGGGCAGTGACGCGGCGGAGACATAGCGGGAGCCGCCGCCTGGATGGTGGAGGGACGAGTGGGACAGTACGAGGACATCTACCGCCGATCACATGAGGATCCCGATGCATTCTGGGCCGCCGCCGCTGCCGACGTGGTCTGGCAGAAGCGGTGGGATCGGGTGCTCGACAACGACAGGCCGCCGTTTACCCGCTGGTTTGCAGGCGGTCGTCTCAACACCTGTGACAATGCGCTCGACCGGCACCTGCGCGAGGGTCGGGCCGACCAGGCGGCACTGATCTACGACAGCCCGGTCACCGGAACCGTCCGCGAGTTCAGCTATCGGGAACTGCGAGATGCGGTTGCGCTGTTCGCCGGGGTCCTGCGTCGGCAGGGGGTGGCGTACGGCGACCGGGTGATCATCTACATGCCCATGGTCCCGGAGACAGTGATCGCAATGCTAGCGTGCACGCGGATCGGCGCCGTGCATTCGGTGGTATTCGGCGGTTTTGCTGCCAACGAGCTGGCAAAGCGGATCGACGATGCCAAGCCGGTACTGGTGGTGGCGGCATCCTGCGGTATCGAGCCCGGTCGCATCGTCGAGTACAAGCCGTTGCTTGATGGCGCTCTCGACCTGGCGGAACACAAGCCGCGAACCTGCATCGTCGTGCAGCGGCCGATGTGCGAGGCCGCGATGCAGGAAGGGCGGGACATCGAGTGGCACGCTGCGCACGAGGGGGTGGAGCCCGAGGACTGCGTGGAGGTCGAGGCGACCGACCCTGCCTACATTCTCTACACGTCCGGAACCACCGGAGTGCCAAAGGGTGTGGTCAGGCCGACCGGCGGGCACGCAGTGGCTCTCAAGTGGTCGATGCGCAACATCTACGGGGTTGAGCCCGGCGAGGTCTACTGGGCCGCCTCGGACGTTGGCTGGGTTGTGGGCCACAGCTACATCGTCTACGCGCCGCTGTTTCATGGCTGCACAACGGTGCTTTACGAGGGCAAGCCGGTCGGGACACCCGATGCCGGCGCGTTCTGGCGGGTGATGGCGCAGCACCGGGTGTCGTGCATGTTCACTGCGCCCACGGCGATGCGTGCCATTCGCAAGGAGGATCCCGACGCCCTGCTCCTGCGCCAGTACGACCTTTCCGCGCTCAAGTCGCAGTTCCTCGCCGGCGAGCGGTGCGATCCCGACACGCTCAGGTGGACCGAGGAGGTGCTTGGTGTACCGGTCATCGATCACTGGTGGCAGACGGAGACCGGCTGGCCGATCGCGGCGAACTGTCTCGGCATCGAGCGGCTGCCCGTCAAGCCCGGGTCACCCACCGCGCCGGTCCCGGGCTGGCGGATCGAGGTGCTGGCACCCGACTGCACCCCGGTTGCGCCCGGAGAAATCGGCGCCATCTCGATCAGGATCCCGCTGCCGCCCGGAGCCCTGCCGACCCTGTGGCAGAACGACGAGCGGTTCATCGAGAGCTACTTCAGCGCCTACCCGGGCTACTACCAGACCGGGGACGCCGGAATCATCGACGAGGACGGCTACCTGCACATCATGTCGCGCACCGATGACATCATCAACGTCGCGGGGCACCGCCTGTCCACCGGTGGCATGGAACAGGTGCTGGCGTCTCATCCGGACGTGGCGGAATGTGCGGTCATCGGCGCGGCCGACGCGCTGAAGGGACAGGTGCCGATGGGGTTCCTGGTGCTGAAGGACGGGGTCAACCGGCCGCATTCGCAGGTCGTGACCGAGGTTGTTCGCATGGTGCGCGATGAAATCGGCCCTGTGGCGTCCTTCCGCCAGGCAATCGTGGTCGGACGACTGCCGAAGACCCGGTCGGGCAAGATCCTTCGCGGTACCATGCAGTGCATCGCGGATGACCGGGACTATCCGATGCCGGCGACCATCGACGATCCGGATATCCTGGACGAGATTGCGACGGCGTTGCGCGACGCTGGCTATCTGTCGGGCTGAACCGGTCCCGGGGCTTCTGCGGGTCCCGACGCGATCACCGCGTCTGCATCGAGCAGCCGGCGCACATCCCGGCGGACCTCCTGCCAGCGAAACCGGACCGAATTCACCACGATGTCGCGATCGAGTTCCTTGAGGCCTTCGACGATCGGCGCCCAGGTGACCAGAGCTTCCGGACTGCAGGTAAAATGCGATTCGCCGTCTTCCACCGCCTTCCAGTCGACCGAATCGATTCGAGTGCGAACCGCGGCGGCGTTCTCCGGGAAGGCCGCTCCCGCCTCCTGCGGCTCTCCCGCCTCGGCCAGTGCGGTCCCGACGGCGTACGCCACGATGGCGTGGACCCGGTTCTGCTCCGTGGCGGGGCTGCGCCGTGCCAGCATGCCACCGCAGTAGACCGAGAGATCGGAAAGACAGGCAAGCCACACTTGCCACTTGGCAATATTGATCGAAACCATGAAATCGTCGTTTGAGAATAGTTCAGGATACATGGTTCCAGCCCTGGTACGCAGGTAACCGTAGAGTGAAGTCTGGGCCACGTGGCTCGATCTTGCCGCGATGAACGTGGCGAGGCCGTCGCAGTCGCGTATCGAACGTTGGCGTCCGGTTCCGACCAGATAGTCGCGAAGCGCGCGAATGAGTGCCCCGGGGCTTTCGGTGCCAAACCCGATCCTGAACTGTTGCAGAAGCATCCCATTTCCATTCGTAATGCCACCGCACGGTTGTCGTCGTGACACTAAACGGTCACAGTAGACTGGAGTCTGGTGCGCGGAATGCCGCACGTGGCCGCATTCCGAGGTCGGAAACAGTGGCGTGCACCCCTCCGCGCGGGCGTGCCGCCATCATGGGGGAAAAACCATGCCTGACAATGCTTCCCAGAGGGAAGAGCATTGGAGGCGGACCAGGCAGCTCATGATCATACATTTGCTGATCTGGTTCGTCTTCGCCTATCTCATCCACTGGTTCGCACCTACCCTGAACCAGACCAGTTTCATGCACTTCCCGCTGGGCTTCTACATGGCGGCGCAGGGATCACTGGTCGTGTTCGTGGTGCAACTCTTCATCTTTATCCGCCAGCAGCATGCGATCGACGTGCAGTGCGGCATGGCCGAAGACGAATAGGGGGGGTGTCATGAGCTTATTGAGAGGGACGGGCGATTTTGTAGACAATCTCCCGAGAATCTACGGTTTCTACACCGGCGGATTCATCATCTTCATCCTCCTGATGGCCGTACTGGAGCAGATGGGGGTCGCGGCCGACACCCTCGGCATCCTGTTCGTTGCGTTCACGGTGGCGATCTATGCCGGCATCGGCTGGATGTCCCGGACCATGCAGGTCGATGCCTACTACGTTGCCGGCCGACAGGTTCCGCCGGTGTTCAACGGCATGGCGACCGCGGCCGACTGGATGTCGGGCGCGTCCTTCGTGGCCATGGCCGGCGGCATCTACATGGGCGGTCACGGCTACCTGGCCTTCGTCGTTGGCTGGACCGGTGGCTATGTGCTGGTCGCGGTGCTGATGGCGCCGTACCTGCGCAAGTTCGGGTGCTACACCGTTCCGGACTTCATCGGCACCCGCTACGGCGGCAATACCGCACGGCTGTTTGCCGTCATCGTTCTCGTGGTCGCTTCGTTTACCTACGTGACCGCGCAGATCAACGCGACCGGGACCATCGCGGCACGTGCCCTGGAGATCCCGTTCGAGGTCGGCGTCTGGTTCGGACTGGCCGGTATCCTGCTCTGCTCGATGCTGGGAGGCATGCGGGCGGTGACCTGGACCCAGGTGGCCCAGTACATCGTGCTGATCATCGCCTACCTGGTGCCGGTGTTCTGGATGTCCAACAAGCAGGGTTTCGGGGTGTTCCCGCAGCTGGTCTACGGTGACGCCGTGGCACGGCTGGTCGAACTCGAGGCCATGCACCAGGTCGGCACACTGATGCCGGCGGAGGCGGTCGCCGGGCTCAAGGCCCTGACGGTGCCGCACTCCACGGCCGGTGAAGGCGGTCTGGCGGCCTGGAAGTTCGTGACCCTGGTCGCCTGCATGATGATGGGCACCGCCTCGCTTCCGCACATCCTGATGCGCTATTTCACCACACCTTCGGTGAAGGCGGCGCGGACCTCGGTGGCCTGGTCGCTGTTCTTCATCTTCCTGCTGTACTTCACGGCTCCGGCCCTGGCGACCTTCACCAAGCTGCAGGTGCTCGATCCGAACCTGGCGACAAGCATCATCGGCAAGGCGATTGCCGACGTGAATGCGCTGGAGTGGATCCAGAAATGGAGTTCGGTGGGATTCGTCAAGCTGGTCGACAGTAATGGCGACGGCATACTGCAGATCAACGAGTTCTTCATGCGCGGCGACATCGTCGTCCTCGCGACACCGGAAATCGCCGGTCTGCCGTACGTGATCTCCGGCCTGGTCGCCGCCGGTGGCATGGCGGCCGCCATGTCGACGGCCGACGGACTGCTGCTGGCAATCGCCAACGCGCTCAGCCATGACCTGTACTACAAGATCATCGATCCGAAGGCCGAAACCGCCAAGCGGCTGGTCGTGGCCCGGGTATTGCTGATCGCGATGGGTGCGGCCGGTGCGGCCGTGGCGAGCCTGAAGCTCACCAGCATCCTCGGAGCCGTTGCCTGGGCGTTCGATTTCGCCATGTCCGGACTGTTCTTCCCGCTGGTGCTGGGCATCTGGTGGAAACGGGCAAACCGGCAGGGTGCGATCGCCGGCATGGGGCTCGGCTTCCTGGCGGGGTCCTGGTACCTGTACATGGTTCGCTTTGCGGACATGGAGCCGTGGATCGGCATCGATCACCTGCGGTTCGGCGTTGTCGGTGCCGTCGTAAGCCTGGTGGCAATGGTGGTGGTGTCGCTCGCGACTGCCGAGCCCGACGAGGAGACCCAGAGGATGGTCGACGAGGTGCGGATACCCAAGGGAGATCCGATCCTGAGTTCGGACCACTAGAACAGGGGTTGGTACCACATGTGACGGGGGCGAAGACCCGGTCTTCGCCCCCGTTCGCATGATGCGCAGGACCGTGCAGGAAGGGATCCTCGAATCATGGCAGGATTTCCGCTCTGGATCGTGGTCATCGACTATCTGCTCGGCGTGATCATGTGGACGCTGATCGGCCGGTTCGGCATGGGGATCTTCCTGCCGCAGAACAGCCAGTTCTTCTTCATGCGTTTCTTCGTCAGGGCCACCGACCCGCTGCTCAGGCTGTTCGACCCGGTCACGCCGGGCTTCCTGATCGCGCCGATGGTGCCGCTCTATGTTGCCTGGTTCTTCTTCATAATCCGGTTCTATGTCATGCCGTGGCTGCTCGGGTACTCGGTCATGGGCATGTTGTCGTTTCCGCTCGAGAGCGAGGTCGCGCTTGGCGTGGCGCAGTTGGTAGGGTTCTTCCTGAACTGACCTGCCATCCGGAGGCACGTGATGGACGGGACCCGCTCGCCGTCAGGCCTTGTTCCGCTGTCGGCCCTGCCGCTTGCCAGCCTCGACCTGGAAACCACCGGCCTTGACGTTGCCCGTGACAGGGTGATCCAGGTCGGGGTTGCGCTGCTGGACGGTCCGGTCCTGCTCGATACCCCGCGCATGGACTGCCTGGTCAGGCCGGACATTGCGGTACCGGCAACGGCGGCGCGAATCACCGGTCTCGATGATGCGGCGCTGGCCGACGCGCCCGGGCTTGAGCAGGTGCTGCCCCGGCTTGCGGATCTCCTTGCCGGCCGAATTGTCATCGGGGTGCACATCGCGTTCGATCTCGCGATCCTGCGCGCCGAGGCTGAACGGCGCGCAATGGCGTGGACCGAGCCGCCATCGCTCGATATCGGCATGGTGCTGGCGGCGCTGGAGCCGACCCTGCCCCATTCGGGCATGGAGGCGGTCACCGGCATGCTCGGCGTGTCGGTTTCCCGGCGGCACGACGCGCTCGCAGACGCGATTGCGGTAGCGGAGTGCTACCAGAGACTGCTGCCGCGGCTTTCCCGGGCCGGGGTGCGGACTCTTGCCGAGGCACGCGCGCTGCTTGAACGCCGTCGTGACCTGGTCCAGCGGGAGGTCGCCTCCGGCTGGCACGCCGATGCCGGGCCGGCGGCGACGGAACCGGCACGCCTTGACGGAACGGTGTTCGCACGCACGCTTCGCGACGTTATGAATGCGCCACCGGTGTGGATTGCGCCGGGTACCGGTCTGGCCGATGCAGCCCGGATCATGATCGAGCGCCGCATTGGCTCGCTGCTGGTTGGTCCGGGCCACGGCGTTCCGTCGGGCATCATCACCGAACGCGACCTGCTGGGCGGACTGGTGAACAGGTCTCCCGAGGCCGGCATCGAAGAGTTAATGAGCGCACCCGTGGTCAGTCTCGGGCAGGATGAACTGCTCTACCGTGCGCTCGCGCGCATGGACCGGCTCGGGATCCGGCACCTCGCGGTGACCGATGGCGAGGGGCTTGCCTGCGGCATGGTTTCGCACCGCGACCTGCTTCACCACCGGGCGCGCGAGCAGCTCTCGGTCAGGGACGCAACCGCGACGGCGACAACCGAGCAGGAACTGGCAACGGCCTACGCAAGGGTCCCCGAGGTCGCGGAAGGATTGCTGGCGGACGGGCTCGACGGCCGTGCGATCGCACGGGTCATCGGGCGCGAACTGCAGGCAGTCACCGCACGCATGTCGGAACTCGCGTGCGAGCGCATGGCCGCCCGGGGCCGCCGCGGGCCACCGGCAGGATACGCCGTGCTGGTCCTCGGGTCGGGAGGACGGGCCGAGAGCCTGCTCGGTGCGGACCAGGACAACGCGCTGGTGCACGAGGGTGAGCCCGCGGACGATGACTGGTTCGCCGAGTTCGGCTCGATCCTGACCGAGGGGCTGGCGGAGGCCGGAATACGGCTGTGCGATGGCGGCGTGATGGCGTCGAACCCGGTATGGCGCGGCACCGTGGATGAGTGGCGGGACCGGGTTGCGCACTGGCTGTCACGGGCGCGTCCGGAGGACCTGCTCAGCGTGGACATCTTCTTCGATCTTGCACCGGTTGCGGGCGAGCGGTCGCTCGGTCACCGGCTGAGGCAGGACGCCGTGGCTGCGGCCGCCGCAACCCGGCCGTTCCTCGGCCTTCTGGCGCAGTCGGTGACCGACACGGCGCCGCGCCTCGGTTTCCTCGGCCGTCTTCCGGTCGAACGCGGCCGGGTCGATCTGAAACGTCACGGCCTGCTGCCGCTGGTCAGCCTGGTCCGCGCCCTGGCACTGCGCTCGGGACTTGATGCCGCGTCTACCGCCGCGAGGCTCGATGCGATCGAACAGGCCGGGCGGCTGGGTGCGGCCGACTGCGCTGCCCTGCTCGAGTTCCAGAACACCTGCATGACCCTGGTGCTGCGCCAGCAGGTCGAGGACATGAAGAACGGTGCGAAACCCTCGAACCGCGTCGATCTGGGCGGGACCCCGGCCCAGGTGCAGCGGGCCCTGAAGTCGGGAATGAGCCGTGTGGCCACCATCATCTCCGACCTTCCGGCGCTGATGGGCCGGTAGGTGCGCCGGCCTTGGCGCGATTGTCCGGCGCAGGGTGTTCCCGTAGCATGCCGCGCATCGATCGACGTAGATTTCGGAGGCAGTCAATGGCGCGGATATCCTATGCCGGTCGGGATGCGGTTCCCGAGCAGCACCGTCACCTGTTTGACGACATGGCGACCTACGGGCCGTTTTCGAGCCTGGTCGGCGCCATGGCCCATCGGACTCCGATCTTCGCGCATGTGTTCGGCATGCTGACCGAGCTCGGCCAGGAGTCCCTGGTCGAGAAGCGTTACCTCGAACTTGCCCTGGTCGCGGTCTCGCAACTGAACAGCTGCGCGTACTGTGTCGCCCATCACGGGCCGCGGCTTGCCGTCCAGGGCATCTCGCCCCAGGGCGTCGATCGGCTGCTCGACCATGACGATCACCCGGAACTCGACGAGGTCGACCGGCTGGTGGTCGAGTACGCAATCGCGGTGACACGGGACTTCAATGGCGTGCGCGATGAGATGTTCCTGCGGCTGCGCCGGCATTTTTCCGAGCCGCAGATCGTCGAACTCACCTGGCGGATTGCGCTGTGCGGTGCGTTCAACCGGTTCAACGATGTCCTTCAGCTCGACATCGAGGAAGAGGCGTTCGCACGCAGCGCCTGACGGTCACGACAGGCGCTTCCAGCTGGTTCCGTCCGCCCCGTCCTCGAGCGCGATGCCGTCCGCCCGCAGCTGGTCACGGATCCGGTCGGCGGTGGCGAAGTCACGTGCGGCCCGCGCCTCGTTGCGAGCATGGATGAGGCGCCGGATCCCGGCCTCGTCGGGACCGGTTGTCGCACCCGCCTGGAACCAGGCCTCGGGATCCGACTGCAGCAGGCCGAGCAGCAGGCCAGATGCCCGGAGTTCACCGGCAATCTCACGCCGTTCGGCATCGGTGTCTGCCCGGTTGAGTGCGCTGGCCTGCCGGTGCAGGCCGGCGAGTGCGAGCGGTGTGTTGAGGTCGTCGCCAAGCGCCTCGAGCACCGGCTCCGACGGGGTTGTCGGTTCGACCGTCCCGGTCGGACGCAGTGCCTGATACAGCCGGTCGAGTGCGGAACGGGCCTCGGCCAGGCCACGTCTGCCATAGTCGAGCGGAGCGCGGTACTGCGCGGCGAGCAGGGCGTACCGGATCGCTTCGCCGGGCCAGTCGGCCAACAGGTCGTGCACGGTGTAGAAGTTGCCCAGCGACTTGGACATCTTCTCGCCCTCGACGGTGACAAAGCCGTTGTGCATCCACACCGAGGCCATGGCATGCGTGCCGAAGGCGCATCGTGTCTGCGCGATTTCGTTCTCGTGGTGCGGAAACACCAGGTCGATGCCGCCCGCATGGATGTCGAAGGTCTTGCCCAGGTAGGCGTGGCTCATGGCCGAGCATTCGATATGCCAGCCCGGGCGCCCGAAACCCCATGGACTGTCCCAACCAGGCGTGCCCGCCGCAGACGGTTTCCACAGCACGAAGTCGGCCGGGTCCCGCTTGTAGGGCGCGACATCGACCCTCGCGCCGTCGATGAGCTGCTCCCGGTCGAGGCGCGACAGCGCGCCATACTCCGGCATCGACTGCACGGAGAACAGGACATGCCCATCGGCGGCGTAGGCATGTTCCCGCGCAAGCAGGGCTTCGATCATCGAGATCATCTCGACCACGTGCTCGGTCGCCCTCGGTTCCCGATCAGGCGGCAGGGAGCCGATCGCGGCCATGTCCCGCTGGAAGTCCCGGGCCGTCGTCTCGGTCAGTTCGCGGATATCCTGTCCCGACTCGGCCGCCCGCGCGTTGATCTTGTCGTCGATGTCGGTGATGTTGCGCACGTAGGTCACGCGCGGATAGTGGTGCCTGAGCAGGCGGTAGAGCACGTCAAAGACAACGACAGGACGGGCGTTGCCGATATGGGCGTGATCATAGACCGTCGGACCACACGCATAGAGCCGCACATGCGCCGGATCGAGCGGAACAAACGGCACCTTGCGGCGCGTCAGCGTGTCGTGGAAGAACAGGGTCATCTGATGTCAACCGGCTACTGGGCGGCGGCGACCTGCCTGACCGGATCGGGCCGTCGGTCCCGCATGGTCACGAACTCCTCGGCCGCGGTCGGATGCACACCGACGGTGGCGTCGAAATCCGCCTTGGTCGCCTTCATCCTGACCGCGATGGCGATACCCTGGATGATTTCGGCAGCGTCCACCCCCACCATGTGGGCACCGACGACCCGCTGGCTCGCCCGGTCGACAATCAGTTTCTGCATGCCGCGTTCCTGGTTCCGGGTAAGCGTGTACTTCATCGGCCGGAAACCTGCGACATAGACATCCACTTCGCCGTAGCGCTCGCGTGCGTCGTGCTCGGCAAGTCCGACCGACGCAACCGGCGGCTGGCTGAACACCGCGCTGGGAACGTCTTCATGGTCCGCGGTCATCGGGTTGGAGTTGTAGACGGTCTCGGCAAAGGCGCGTCCCTCGGCGATCGCCACCGGGGTGAGATTGAGGCGGTCGGTCACGTCTCCGATCGCATGGATGGAGGGCACGCTCGACCGGCTCCACCCGTCGACCTGCACGGCGCCTTTTGTCGTGAGCGCGACCCCGGCCTCGGAAAGTCCGAGACCACGGGTGTTCGGCAACCGGCCCGTGGCATACATGATGGCGTCGGCATGGAGTGTCTGGCCAGAGGTGAGCCTCGTCCGGACGCCTGACCCGTCCTGTCCGATCTCGGCGGGCAGGAGGCCGGGGTGCAGCCGAATCCCCTTCTTCGCGAGTTCGTCACCCAGCATGACGCGGACATCCTCGTCGAAGCCACGCAACGGCCGCTCGGCCCGGAACACGAGGTCAACCTCCGACCCGAAGCCGCGAAAGATGCTGGCGAACTCGACCGCGATGTAGCCGGAACCGACGATCACGATACGTTCGGGACGTACCGGCAGCTCCAGCGCCTCGTTGGATGTCAGTGCAAGCTCGATGCCGGGAACCCGGGGCAGGCTCGGCCAGCCGCCGACGGCGATCAGGATGCGCTCGCCCGTCAGTACCCGGTCTCCGACCTCGACCGTGTGGGCATCACGCACCACGCCGCGGCCCCGGTAGCGGTGCACTCCGGCATTCTCGAGCAGCGAAACGTAGATGCCGTGCAGACGGTCGAGCTCCCGGTTCTTGGCCGCGATCATGGCGGCCCAGTCATGGGTCGCCGGACCGATCGTCCATCCGTAGCCCTCGGCATCGGCGAGTTCCTCGCCGACATGGCTGCCATAGACCAGCAGCTTCTTGGGAACGCACCCCCGCAGCACGCAGGTACCGCCTTCGCGGATTTCCTCGATCACGGCGACCCTGGCGCCGTAGGACCCGGCGAGCCGCGAGGCGCGGACCCCGCCGGAGCCGGCGCCGATGGTGATCAGGTCGTAGTCATATCGGGGCATGCCGACCCTTTCCTGCGTCAGGCCCGGGGAGTGACCGGGCTGTCAAGTCCGCCCATGAGGATGTACTTGAGCTCGGTGTACTCATCCATTCCGTATTTGGAGCCCTCGCGTCCGAGTCCGGATTCCTTGATGCCGCCGAACGGCGCGACCTCGGTCGACAGGATACCCTCGTTGACTGCCACCATGCCGTACTCCAGCGCCTCCGCGACCCGCCAGACCCGACCGAGGTCGCGCGCGTAGAAGTAGGACGCGAGGCCGAACTCGGTATCGTTGGCGAGGTCGATGACCTCGGCCTCGTCGCGGAACCGGAACAGCGGAGCGACCGGCCCGAAGGTTTCCTCGCGGAAGATCGCCATATCGCGGGTGGCATCGGTCAGCACTGTCGGCGTGTAGAACAGTTCGCCGAGCGGGCTGCGGGTACCGCCGCTCGCCACGCTCGCGCCCAGGGCAATGGCATCGCGGATGTGTTCCTCGGTCTTTTCCACCGCCGCGGTCTCGATCATGGGACCGATCACCACCCCGTCCTCGAATCCGTTCCCCATCTTCATGGCCGCGGTCGCCTCGGCGAAGCGGCGGGCGAACTCGTCGTAGATTCCGTCCTGGACGAAGATGCGATTGGCGCAGACGCAGGTCTGCCCGGCGTTGCGGAACTTGCAGGCGATGGCGCCGGAAACCGCCTGTTCGAGATCGGCGTCGTCGAACACGATCAGCGGAGCGTTGCCGCCGAGTTCGAGCGAGATCTTCTTCACGGTACTGGCCGACTGCTGCATCAGGATCTTGCCGATACCGGTCGAGCCGGTGAAGGTCACCTTGCGGACCAGCGGGCTCGTGGTCATCTCGCTGCCGATTTCGCCGGAGCGTGCGCCGGTGACCACGTTGAACACCCCGGCCGGAATGCCGGCACGGGTGGCGAGTTCGCCCATGGCGAGGGCCGAAAACGGCGTCATCTTCGCCGGCTTGATCACGATCGGACAGCCGGCGGCAAGGGCCGGCGCCGCCTTGCGGGTGATCATCGCGTTGGGGAAGTTCCAGGGCGTGATGGCGGCGACGACACCGACCGGCTGACGGATGACGACGATCCGCTTTCCGTCCTGGTGGTGCGGGATCACGTCACCATAGATCCGCTTGGCCTCCTCGGAGAACCACTCGATGAACGAGGCGCCATAGGCGATCTCACCGCGGGCTTCCGCAACTGGCTTGCCCTGTTCGGCAGTCATGATTGCGGCCAGGTCGTCGGCGTTTTCGGTCATGAGGTCGAACCAGCGCCGCAGAATCGCGGCCCGCTGCTTGCCTGTCAGGCTGCGCCAGGCCGGCCACGCGGCATTTGCCGCCTCGATCGCGGTCCTGGTATCGGGTGCGCCCATGTCGGGCACGGTTCCGATCACCGCTCCGGTGGCAGGATCGCTCACCGGGATCACGCCGCCACCTTCGGCGTCAGTCCAGGCGCCGTTGACGTAGGCCTGCTGGCGAAACAGTGACGGGTCTGCCAGTCTGTCGGCAAGGTTCATGACGATCTCCGCGGACGGGGTTGTCGGGGTCGCGGCGCGACACCCGGGAGCCGGTATCTTCGCGTCCCGGTTGCCGGTCAATCTGCTGGGTTCGATGCAGCAGCGCACGGACATGACGCCGACGCCTCTTGCAGTGCAGCAATCCTACCCGACCGCGCCGATCGGCGACAAGCACAACCTGCCGGGATGCAGCGTCCGGGTCGGCTGGTGCTGCACTGCCCCAAGTCGGAATATCGACGGCCGCAGGGTGGTGCGTGCGCTCATGCGCGGCCGGTGCTCGTGCCGTCACCACGATTCCGCAATGGCGTTCGGCGGCCCTGCGCAGTGCGCTGCTGTTCTCCGCACGACCGTCGAGCGAACCGGATACAGGAACGGAGCGGTCCGTCCGCTGCTGCGGACCGGTTCCCCACAACCCAGCCAGCAGCCACAGCTTCAACGCCGAGCCGGACGGAACGGGACAAAGACCGGAGTGGGGGATTTTCGATCGGCAGGAACGAAAGGGTTGGGGCTTGTATCGAAAGGTTGACAGAGCCGTATCCGATGCTCATCTTGTTCCATTATTGTTCTATGGAACAAGAACAAGAATGCAACAACGTCAGCCGGCTGGCCGGCTCGATCATACCGCTGAAAAGCCGGCGACGGACACACCGGACGGCCTGGAACATCGACAGATCGTCTACCGTGTGCTGTTCGACCGTCCGGCGACCGCCAGGCGCCTGGCGGCGGTCGCCGGCGCCTGCCGGTTCGTCTGGAACGAGATGCTGGACCAGCAGGCGCAGCTGGTCGACGTCGCGCGGATGTGCGGCGCGCGACCGCCGGCCCCGACGTTCTTCACGCCGGGCAAGGCGTTCACGCAGCTCCGCCGGGTGACGCCCTGGCTGCAGGCCATGCCGTATGTTCCGGTGCGCTACACCCTGAAACACCAGGCCGACGCCTGGCAGCGGTTCGGTTCTTCCGGGGCGAGGCCGGGCGCCCCCGGTTCAAGCGCCGCGGCCGCGACAGCGTGACGATCCCGCAGGACGTCCGCATCCGGGGCGACCGGCTGTATTTTCCGAAGCTGGGCTGGCTCAGGCTGCGCCGGCGCGGCGGCAACCCGTACCCGGACGCGGAACCCGTGCAGGCCACGCTCAAGCGCGTCAATGGCAAATGGATGGCGGTGGTCTGCTACGCCATCGCCGCCGCAGACCGCCCGGACGACGGGACCGTGACCGGTGTCGACATGAACGTCGGTCAGGTCGCCGTCAGCGACGGCCGCCACGCCCGCATCCTGCATGCCCCCGACCCGCGGCGTCTCGAGGCGAAGATCCGGCGCCAGCAGCGTCGGCTGGCCCGGCAGCGCCGGGGCTCGAGGCGGCGCGAGCGCACGCGCCAACGGCTCGCCCGCACGCAACGTCGCCTCGCCATGCGGCGGCGCAACTGGCATCACCACGTCTCGCGCGGGCTGGCCCGCGGCACCGTCGCGGTCGAGGCGCTGCAGACGCGCGCCATGACCGCATCGGCGAAGGGCACGGTGGACGCGCCCGGTCAGAATGTGCGGCAGAAAGCCGGCCTGAACCGCGTCATCCTGGCGACCGGTTGGAGCGGACTTCGCGCCATGTTCGAGTACAAGGCGCCGCGGCTGATCGTCGTCGATCCCCGGCACACCAGCCAGACCTGCGCCGCGTGCGGCCAGACGCATGCGGCCTCACGCCGCAGCCCGGCGAGTTTCGAGTGCGTGGCCTGCGGCCACGCGGACCATGCGGACCTGAACGCGGCCCGCAACATCCGGCGTCGGGGACTGGCGCAGCTGCACGGCAAGGGGCGTTCGCACTCAGCGACCCCGACGACCCGTGAAATGGATCGGAGGCCGGCAGCGTGAGCTGTCAAGTATTCGGGATCAGTCCCAAAGGGTTTTAGTCGGAACTGAGGCCGGGTCCGGACGGCGAGAGGCCAGCACTCGGCTGGAAACCGGTGCTGGGACACGGCGCCGGCGGCAGACTTCCGGTTTGCTCCATGTGACCAGTGCGGGTATTCGATAGGCCCGCAACAGGGATGTGTGGCCGCCGGGATCATGGTGCGCGAGCAGGAACGGGCAGGAATGACGCACCTCGATCACCTCGAGTCCGAGAGCATTCACGTCTTTCGGGAGGTGGCGGCGGAGTTTCGCAGGCCGGTCATGCTGTATTCGATCGGCAAGGATTCGAGCGTCATGCTGCACCTGGCGCTCAAGGCCTTTGCGCCGGGCAGGCTCCCGTTCCCGCTGCTGCACGTCGACACCACATGGAAGTTCCGGGAGATGATCCGGTTTCGCGACGAAACGGCAGCCCGTCTCGGCCTCGACCTGATCGTCCACATCAACCGGGAGGGCGTGGATCGCGGAATCAACCCGATCACCCATGGTCCGGGCCTGCACACCGACGTGATGAAGACCGAGGCGCTGAAACAGGCGCTCGACCGGCACGGTTTCGATGCGGCTTTCGGTGGCGCCCGGCGCGACGAGGAGAAGTCGCGCGCCAAGGAGCGGATCTTCTCCTTCCGGGACCGGTCGCATCGCTGGGATCCCAGGAACCAGCGACCGGAACCGTGGTCGCTCTACAATACCCGCATCTCGCCCGGCGAAAGCGTGCGAGTCTTCCCGCTGTCGAACTGGACCGAACTCGACGTGTGGCAATACATCCACCGCGAGGCCATTCCCGTCGTGCCGTTGTATTTCGCAGCAAGGCGCCCGATCGTGGAACGCGACGGCCAGCTGATCATGGTTGACGACGAACGGTTGCCCCTCCACCCCGGGGAGGAACCGGAAGACCGCCTGGTCCGCTTCCGTACTCTCGGCTGCTTTCCGCTGACCGGGGCGGTGGACTCCGGCGCGGCCACGGTACGGGAAGTCGTGCTCGAACTGTCCCGGAGCGCGATCTCCGAACGTCAGGGCAGGGCGATCGATCACGACCGGCTCGGATCGATGGAGAGAAAGAAGATGGAGGGGTATTTCTGATGTCGCCCGATGCAGACACGGCATACCCGTCGGCAGACATCGACGCCTTCTTCGCAGCCCAGGAACGCAAGGACCAGTTGCGATTCGTCATCTGCGGGTCGGTGGATGACGGCAAGTCCACCCTGCTGGGCCGGCTGCTCCACGACTCGAACACGGTTTTCGCGGACCAGGTCTCCGCTGCCAGGGCCGAAAGCCGGACCTACGGTACCCAGGGCGACGCCGTCGATCTTGCCCTGCTCGTCGATGGCCTGCAGGCAGAACGCGAACAGGGCATCACCATTGATGTCGCGTACCGCTATTTCGAGCGTGACCGGCGCAAGTTCATCGCCATCGATGCTCCGGGTCACGAGCAGTACACGCGAAACATGGCCACGGGCGCCTCGAATTCCGATATCGCGCTGGTGCTGGTCGATGCCCGCAAGGGGATCCTGACCCAAACGCGGCGACACGCCTACATCGTCCGGCTTTTCGGCATCCACAAGGTGATCCTCGCCGTCAACAAGATGGATCTGGTCGGTTACGACCAGGATGTCTTCCGGTCGATTGTCCGGGACTTCGGGGCACTCGCCGGCGCTCTTGATCTCACGGGTGTGACGGCTGTCCCGCTGTCCGCGCTCAAGGGCGACAACGTCCTTGTCCGCGCAGCCTCCACGCCGTGGTACGAGGGCCCGACGCTGATGGAAGTGCTGGAAACCGTTCCGGTCGGCGACGGGGAGCGGGCAGGCGCGTTCCGGCTGCCCGTCCAGTGGGTCAATCGTCCCAATCCGGACTTCCGCGGCTTCAGCGGCAGCGTGGCATCGGGTTCGGTCCGACGGGGAGAAGCGGTGGTCGTCAGCCCGTCGGGCAGGCAGACGGCGGTCGAGCGCATCCTGGGCCCGTCCGGTGATCTGGAGGAGGCCGTGGCTGGCCAGGCGGTCACCCTGGTGCTCACCGACGAAGTCGACGTGAGCCGCGGGGACATGCTTGCAACGGTCGACCGGCCGCCGGAACTTTCCGATCAGCTCGCTGCCCACGTGATCTGGATGGATACGCACCCCATGCTGCCGGGGCGGCCCTATCTGGTTCGGTTCGCGTCCGCTTCTGCTGTCGCCCAGGTCACCGACCTGACCCACAGGATCGACGTCGACACGCTGGGACGGCTTGCCGCCAAGTCGTTGCACCTGAACGAGGTCGGGTACTGCAAGCTGTCGCTGGACCGTCCCGTCCCGTTCGACGCCTATTCGGTCAACAGGAAGACGGGCGCCTTCGTCCTGATCGACCGGTTCACCAACGCGACCGTCGGCGCCGGCATCGCGGCGTTCGCCCTGCGGCGTGCCAGCAACATCGTCTGGCAGGACATGAAGATCGACAAGGCGACGCGCGCGCGTGCGATCGGTCAACGTCCCAGCGTGATCTGGATGACCGGGCTGTCTGGTGCCGGCAAGTCGACCATTGCGGACCGGGTGGAACAGAAGTTGCACCGGCTGGGTATGCACACCTACCTGCTGGACGGCGACAACGTCAGGCATGGGCTGAACAGGGACCTCGGCTTTACGGATCAGGATCGGGTCGAGAACATCCGCCGGGTGGCCGAGGTGGCGAAGTTGATGGTCGATGCCGGCCTGGTCGTGATCGTTTCCTTCATTTCCCCGTTCCGGTCGGAACGCGAAATGGCACGCGACCTGCTGGAGACGGGCGAGTTCCACGAGGTCTTCGTCGACACGCCGCTCGAGGTCTGCGAGGAGCGCGACCCGAAGGGTCTGTATGCGAGGGCCCGCAAGGGGGAACTCGTCCGCTTTACCGGCATCGACTCGCCCTACGAACCGCCGCTCGCGCCGGCATTGCGGGTCGATACGACGGCGATGACCGTCGACCAGGCTGCCGATGAGGTCATCCGGTTGCTGGGCGCGGATCTGTCCGGGGTCGCCGGAAAGACGGGTGCAGGCTGACCGCCGGGGATCCGCTGCTGCCTTGCCTGGCTGCCTTGATTCATGCACCGATGCGATCGTGCACGGGCCGCGGACAACCCGTTACTCGACGGTAACGGTCTTGGCGAGGTTCTTGGGACGGTCGACGTCGGTGCCGAGCGTTACCGCTGTCCGGTAGGCGAGCATCTGGACATGCGCCGTGGCGAGAATCGGGGCGGTGAGCGCATGTGAGTCCGGCAGGGGAAGGGTCCAGGTCGCGGCTCCTGCCAGTTTCTCGATGCCGGTGCGATCCGAAATCAGCGCGATGCGGGCGCCGCGCGACCGTGCTTCCGCGACATTCGACGCCGTCTTGTCGAACCACTTGTCGTGTGGAGCCACCACGACAACCGGGGTTCCCGGTTCGATCAGCGCGATCGGGCCGTGCTTCATCTCGCCCGCACCGAACCCCTCGGCGTGGATGTAGGTGATTTCCTTCAGTTTCAACGCACCTTCGAGCGCTATGGGATAGTTGCTCCCGCGACCGAGATAGATGATGTCGCGCGCCCGGGCGAGTTGGCCCACGCATTCGTCCCAGCACCCCGTGTCGGCCAGGATCCCTGCCAGACCGGCGCGCACCCGGGCGAGTGCGTCAAGGGCAACCGAAGCCTCTGCCGCCTCGAGAGTGCCCCGCTGCAGGCCCCAGGAAACGGCCAGACAGGCCAGGACAACCAGCTGGGTGGTAAAGGCCTTGGTCGAGGCGACGCTGTACTCGGGCCCGGCGGCGGTGTGGAGTGTCACGTCGCTCTCACGCTCGATCGTGCTTTCGGCCATGTTGACCAGGCTCAGGACATGCTGACCCCCGGCCCGGGCCTCCCTGAGTGCCATCAGCGTGTCGATGCTCTCTCCGGATTGCGAGATCGCCAGCACGGCGCCACCGGGGGCGAGCACCGGATCGCGGTACCGGAACTCCGATGCGATGTCGACGTCGATCGACAGCCGGGCCAGACGTTCAAACCAGTACCGCGCCACCATGCCGGCGTAGTAGCTCGTGCCGGCGGCGACGATCGACATCCGTGGCACGTCGCGAGCGTCGAATGGAAACTCCGGGAACTTCAGCTCTCCTCCAGCGGGTTCAACGTAGCGGTGTAGCGTGTAGGTGACCGCCTCGGGTTGCTCGTGGATTTCCTTGGCCATGAAGTGGGGGAACTCGCCGGGGTCGGGTTTTTCGTCCTGGACTTCGCTGTGCCGGACGGCGCGTTCGACTGGCCGGTGGGAAGCGTCGTGCAACTCGATCGATTCCCGGCGCACCACCGCCCAGTCGCCGTCCTCCAGGTAGACGAGGCGCCTGGTCAGGTGAACCAGGGCACGGGCATCCGAACCGACGAACATCTCGTCCTCACCGAACCCGGCAACAAGCGGCGAGCTGCGACGCGCCACCATGAGCATGTCCGGCTGGTCGGCATTCATGATCACCAGGGAGAAGGCGCCCTGGAGCCGTTCCAGGACCGAGCGCATCGCCCGTTCCGGATCGGGGTCGTCAAGGAGTTCGAGGTACAGAAGGTGTGCAACGATCTCGGAGTCGGTCTGACTCCGGTACCTGAGGTTGCGCGGTTCGAGCGTGCGACGGAGCTCCTCGAAATTCTCGATTATGCCGTTGTGGACCACGGCGATCTGTCCGACGACGTGGGGGTGGGTGTTGCACAGGGTCACCTTGCCGTGGGTTGCCCACCGGGTGTGACCGATGCCCAGCTGGCCGGACAGTGGCGATCCTGCAACCAGCCGCTTCAGTGTTTCGACCCGACCCGCCGTGCGGCGAAGGCCGATGCCGTCGCCGGATACCGTTGCCATTCCCGCCGAATCGTAGCCGCGGTACTCGAGGCGCTCGAGCCCTTCCAGTATCCGGGGCGCGACCGGCCGGGAGCCGACAATACCGATGATGCCACACATGGACGACGTGCTCCCGGGCTACGAGTTCCTTGCGGCACGCCGTGCCCTGAAGCGGCGTGCCGCACCCGGCGAGACCCTGGTTTCGCCTCGTACCACGACAACCGCGTCCTTTTCGACCGTGTTCGTGACCGTGCTGCCGGCACCGATGATCGCGCCCGCACCGACACGGACCGGAGCAACCAGGGCGCTGTTGGAGCCGATGAATGCCCCGGCACCGATCTCGGTCCTGTGCTTGTCGAATCCGTCGTAGTTGCAGGTGATGGTTCCGGCTCCGATATTGGCCTCCTCGCCGACGCTGGCGTCACCGATGTAGGCGAGGTGGCTGGCCTTCGCGCCGGAATCAAGCCTCGCCGCCTTGATCTCGACGAAGTTCCCGACCCGGGCTTCAGGGCCGATATCGGCGCCCGGGCGCAGGTGGGCGTGTGGTCCGATCCGCGCTCCCGGTCCGATCCGGGCGCCCTCGAGGTGACAGAAGCTGCGAATTTCCGCCCCTTCGCAGATGGTGGTTCCCGGGCCGATGGTGACATAGGGGTGGATGACGGTATCCGGCCCGACCACGGTATCCCAGGACAGGAACACGGTCTGCGGCGCGAGAAGGGAGGCTCCGGCCTCCATGGCGGCGGTGCGCAGGCGCTGCTGCGCGAGCGCTTCGGCCCGGGCCAGGGCGGGGCGGGTGTCAACGCCCATAATCTCGTCACGGTCGACTTCCTCGACCGTGACCCGGACCCCGTCCTCACGGGCGAGTGCGACGACGTCGGTGAGATACAGCTCACCCTTGGCGTTGTCCGGACGCAACCTGGACAACCAGTACGCCAGCCGTGAACCGTCAAGCGCCATGAGCCCGCCGTTGTACAGGCGAACCGGCCGGTCGATGTCGTCGCGTTCCCCGAACTCGACAATCCGTTCGACCGAGCCGTCCGATGACTGTACCAGGCTGCCGTAGCGGGCTGGATCCGGGGCCTCGAATCCCGCGAGCACCACCCCGGGCGGATTGTCCCGCGTTCGTGCCGCCACCAGCCGGGCAAGCGTTTCCGACGTGACCAGCGGAGTGTCACCGAAGGCCACGAGCACGGTACCCTCAAACCCGCCGAGTGCCTCGAGGGCCGTTCGGGTCGCGTCCCCGGTCCCGCGTGCCCGGCTCTGAACCGCGACGCGGACCGGCGCGACGGCATTGGGCACGGCATTGTCGTCTGCAGCCGCGACCACGACGACATCGTCACAGTCGAGAGGGGAGACGGCGGCAAGAACGTGGGCAATCATCTCGCGCCCGGCAACCGGGTGCAGCACCTTCGGTAGCGCAGAGTTCATCCGGGTCCCCTTGCCGGCGGCGAGGATGACTGCGGCCAGGGGAGTTCTGGAGGGCATGACCTGGCCTCTTTAGCGCGGGAAACGGATGGCGGGACCATGCCACGCAGCCGGGTGTCCCCATAATCAACATTTGCTACCAATGGTGTCATACGCGTGCAACAGGGCCACGCGTGGCGGTCTCTTCCCGGACCGCGCGCGGGACCACGGAGAAGGGCGGGCAATGGGGTCGTGAAGTTCGTCGTATTCGATCTGGACGGAACCCTCGTCGACAGCGCACCTGACATGTGCGCCGCGGTCAATCGGGTGCTGCAGGCAGCGGGACTTGGCCGGATTGATACCGTCCAGGCGCGTGGCTTCATCGGTGACGGGATCGACGCATTCGTCGAGCGCGCATGGGCGGCGGCCGGCGGCCGCGCCAATCGTTCCGGGCTCCGGGAGGCGGTCGATGCCTTCGTCGACGACTATGCTCGTGACCCGGCCACCCTGTCCCGGGTCTATCCGGGGGTGAGCGGGACCCTGGAGGCGCTCGGGGCCCGGGGTTGCGTTCTTGCCGTGTGCACCAACAAGCATCAGGCGATTGCCGAACGGATCCTGTCGCGGCTCGGGCTGATATCCCGGTTCCGCTGCGTGCTCGGGGGTGACCGGGTCGCCGAACGCAAACCCGCTCCTGCCCACCTGCAACAGGTACTCGATGAAATCGGAGCCGACCGTTCGGACGCGCTGATGGTCGGTGACAGTGCCCATGACGCGGAAATGGCCCGGACGGCCGGTGTCCGCTGCGTCCTCGTTACCTATGGCTACGGTGATCCCGAGGCCGTTCCGGACGTCCCCCGGATTACGCGGATGTCCGATCTGCCCGCGTTCGTCAGTCGCTCCTGACCACGGGGATCACCTCCTCGGCCATCAGCTGCATGCAGTCGCGCGCAACCGAGGGCTCCATGCCGGCCCACTCCATCGACAGGATCAGGTGGTTCACGCCGAGTCGCCGGTTGATGTCGAGCATGGCGGCCGCGACCTCGTCGGGTGTTCCGATCAGGAACCGGTCACCGACCAGATCGTCGAAGTCGCCGGCAAGCGTCTCGCTGTCGGGCAGCTCGTCGCTCTGGCCGGTCGCGTGGTAGCTCGCGTACTTGCGGGCGACGAACGGACCGGCCAGGCGGACCGCCTCGGCGCGGGTCCGGGCCACGAAGGCCTCGCGCCGCATGGGAAGCTCTTCCGGAAACGGCTTGCCGGCGTCGTCCAGCATCCGCCGGTAGAGGTCGACCTGGCGTACCAGGGTGGAGATGGTGTTGTGCGGGTTGATGTACCAGCAGGTTCCGAGCGCCACCGCCCGGCGCAACGCGACATCGGCATTGGCGCCGACCCAGATCGGCGGATGCGGCCGCTGCAACGGCTTCGGATTGCACACCGCGTCTTCCAGCGAGAAGTGGCTGCCCTTCATGGTGACGCGGTCTTCCGTCCACAGGCGGCGAATCGCGACCAGGTTCTCGTCCGTACGTCGGCCGCGATACCGCCGCTCCGTTCCGAAGGCATGGAACTCCACGTCCCTGTAGCCGATCCCGACTCCGAAGATCAGCCGACCGTGCGAGAGGATGTCGATGGTCGCCAGCTGCTCTGCGATATCGAGTGGCTTGTGCAGGGGCAACAGGACGATGCCGGCATTGAGCCGGGCCCGCGTGACTTCGCCCGACAGTCGCGCCAGCAGCGGTAGCTGCTGAAGTGCCTGGTAGCCGTCGGTCGAGTAGTGCGACCCCTTGGTGATCGAGGCGTAGCCCAACCGGTCGGCGAACCGCGCCTGGGCGATGAGTTCATCCGACCCGGCCGCCATGTCGGCGCCATTGGGATACTGTCCGCGCAGCATGATGCCGATCTGCATGCTCATCCGGGGTGCTCCGTGGGAGTGACGGTCAGGCGATCATGGCGCCGGGTCGTCGCCGGCAAGCAGGGCGGCAACAATCCGGTCACGTGTCAGCGGCATGTCGAGGATGCGCACGCCCAGAGCGTCGGCCGCGGCGTTGCACAGCGCCGCTGCCGTCGGGCCGACCGTGCACTCTCCGACCCCGAGCGCCGGCTGGTCCCGCGGTCCGGTCAGCCAGGCGTCGATCTCCGGTATTTCGTCGAACCGCAGGATCGGGTAGCTGTCCCAATCGAGGCTGGCGACACCGTGCGCATCGAAACGGACCTCCTCGTGCAGGGTCCAACTCATCGCCTGGACGATACCGCCCTCCAACTGGTTGAGGGCGCCGTCGGGATTGATGACGAGACCCGCATCGGCCGCACACCAGATCTTCTCGACCCTCACCGCTTCGTCGACAGTCACCGTCGCTGCGACAGCGGCGTACGCAGCCATGTTCTTGTAGCGCGCAAACCCGAAACCCAGGCCTTGACCCGGCTCCCGTCGGGCACGGTCACGGACTTCGCGGAGGACCCGGCGCGCCCGTTCGTCCTCGAGCAGCGCGAGCCGGTATTCCACGGGATCGAGTGAGGCCGCGGCGGCAAGCTTGTCGAGAAAAGCCTCGATCGCAACCACGTTGGGAACCGCGCCAAGTCCGCGCAGGGCCGAGGTGCGCACTGGCGTTCGGGCAACAAGATGCCAGCAGATGCGGTGTGCACCGACGTTGTAGAGCGGGATCGCGTTACGGGTGGCGCCGCCGCCGCGCGACAACGGCGGGTCAGTCGGAACCGGTTGCGGGGGCGGGTCGGGAAGTGCTTCCCGGGCCAGCAAGTGTCCCGAGGTGGTTCCCGGCCGGTTGACATGCGGTCCGCTCCAGATCCGGGTCGTCCAGTCGACCGGTCGTCCGGCGGAATCTACCGCGGCAGAGACCCGCACCACCATCGCCGTTCCGAGCGGTTCGTATCCGAACTCGTCCTCCCGGCTCCAGGCCACGCGCACCCGGCGGCCCGGCCGGGCCATGGCAACCAGTGCCGCGTCAAGTGCCGCGTCGTCCGCACCGTTGTGCCCGTAGCATCCGGCGCCGTCGACGTGAATGGTCGAGATGGCTTCCGGGGCAAGATCGAGTGCGCGGGCAAGCGAGTGCCGCAGCGGATGCATGCCCTGGCCATGGGACCAGACGGTGAGATGTCCGTCGCGGTACTGCGCAAGCGCACAGGACGGCCCCAGAGAGGCGTGGGCGATGTAGGGCCGGGACACGGTGAGCTCGTTGTCGTGGGCGGTGTCGGCGAAGTCGGCGCCGATGTGGTGATCCCGTGAGGGCAGGTCGAGCAACTGGTAGGCATCAACCCGCGTCGGGTCGAGTTCGCGTTCCCCGGTCCAGCGGACGCGCGCGCGCTTCGCCGCCTGCTCGGCCGCATGCGGGTTGTCGCCAAGGACCGCAAGGAAGTTGCCGATGCGCACGTGATCCCCGATCCCGTCAATGCCGGCCAGTCTTGCCGAGTACCCCGGCTGGCGCAGGATGCGGGCATGCAGCATTCCCGGCTCGTCCAGGTCGTGAATGAAGCCGCCGCCGGCGAGCTTGACCGGCAGGTCGCGGCGGGGCACGGGGCGGCCGACGATGCGGTAGGACGCGTGCGGCTTGACCGGTGCGGTCCCGTCTGCCTCGCGTTCGAGGTCGCCGGGCTCGGTCACGGTCCAGTAGCTCTGGCCGGTGCTCTCGCCGGCGATGTGAAAGTGACCCCGTTCGATCCCGAGATCGTCCGGTGCGCAGTTCAGCCGTCTCGCCGCCCGTTCGACCAGCAGGGCCCGCATCTCCGCCGTGACCTGGCGGATGGCTGAACCGGAGTCCATGATCGACAGGCTCGACGTAGTGTAGAGTTCATCCGGACCGTTGTCTGAGGAACCGGACAGCATCACGACCTGGTCCGGATCAAGGTCGAGTTCCTCGGCCGCGATCTGGGCAAGTGCCGTCACGATGCCCTGACCGAGTTCCACCTTTCCGGTCGCGATCCGGACGCGGTCATGTTCGAGAAACCGGATCCACTGTCCAAGCTGCGGATTGCGGGCGAGGCTCTGGCTCACGCCGCCGCCTTCGCCACCGCGCGCAGGATCCGCGCATGGACACCGCACCTGCACAGGTGCGGTGCGAGAGCTGCGGCAATTGTCGCCCGGTCCGGGTTCGGGGTGCGATCGAGCAGGGCCTTGACCGAGACCAGGATGCCGGAGAGGCAATAGCCGCACTGGCCGGCCTGTTCCCCGAGAAAGGCAGCAAGGAGCCCGGGTGCGTCGAGCCCCTCGACGGTTGTCACGCGGTGACCTGCGGTCGAGTCCAGGCGCCGGGTACAGGCATGAACCGGGTCCCCGTCGACGAGCACCATGCAGGCGCCGCATTGTTCGAGCCCGCAGCCGTAGCGCGCGCCCTTGAGACCGAGGTGATCGCGAAGCACGTGCAACAGGGGTTCGGACCCCTCGGCCTGGATCACATGGGCCTGGCCGTTGACCTCGAGGTCCCAGGTACCGGCCATGACCGGGCTGCTACTGCGTGGTCCGTGCGTCGAGACTTTCCAGGAGTTCGGTTGCCCGGGCCCGTTTGTCGGGATTTGCGTCGCGCTGGACGATCCGCAGCAGCGCGTCCCGCGCGGTCAGCTCGCCGCGTTCCGCCATGTCGAAGGCCATGCGGTCCCGGCGCTCGTAGTGGCTGGTGTCGTAGGGTATCACCACCGGATCGAGGTCGCGCCAGTACCAGGCCTGGTCCGTGTTTTCCCAGCCGGCGTAGACCTCCTCCCAGCTGCCATTGCCGGGATAGGGGTCCATGTTGGGTTTCGCGATCGGCCAGGAAGCTGGCTGGTAGCGCGCATCGAATGACTGGCGCAATTCGCGGGTGCGGTTTGGCAGCGCCTGGTGAACGGTGGTGTCGGAGAAGACCAGCGCGTCGCCGGCGCGAAAGTCGCCGGTTACCCACGTCCCGGGGACGGGAACACTGATGTCCATGCCGCCCGCCCCGGACCCGACCCGCGTCTCGAGCACTCCGGCCCGATGCGATCCCGCGGCGACGGCGAGCGCCCCCTTCTCGCGGGGACAGTCTCCAATGGGCACCCAGAGCGCCTGGTTGGTGGCGCCGCCGATGTGCACCTTGTCCTGGTGCATGCCGGTGGTAAAGTCGAAGTCGTGGCGCTGGGGAAAGATGTTGCGCTGCACGAACATCGGGTGCGCGAGCGGTGCCTCCCCGAAGATGCGCGCGAACAGGCCGATCACGTTCGGATGGGTGCGCAACCGGTGCAGTTCCTCGTCGGCCCACAACCCGCGGAACACCCGCATGTAGCGTTCCTCCGGATCCTTGCAGGCGGCGGAAGGAAGCGCGATGGCGTCATCGACATCGTGGTCGGGATCAAGCCAGCCGCCCGCGGCAGCCTTCTGCAGCAACCGGCGGCGAACCCCCAGAATTTCCCCGGCCGGGAACAGACCGCGCAGGAACAGGTACCCGTCTTCCTCGAGCCGGGCCCTCAGGGCCTGGCCGTTGGACACGAGTGCGGTTGAATCGCGAAAGGTCTGCATCTCGATCATGGCTCCGTTCCGCTTCGGTTCCCGGTGAGGTGACAGCCTGCGCTCCCGGCCGCAGTCGCGTCAAGACGGCCGGCGCCGCGACACGGTAATGCCGAGCCTCGTCGCTGACCGGTATCCGCGTCCACATGCGGACCGGGCCGCGGCAGTGCTGCGCAAGATGCATTCAACCAGGTCGGTTTGCCTGCCATGCCGGCCGCAGACATTCCGGGCGCCTCCGGACACCGGGTGTCAATACCGCCCCCGGGAGCGGTGGGTGGTCGGAGGACCGGTCACGGTCATGACGGCGTCGGGCGGGGTTTCCGGCCCGGGTGCGTTTCGCGGCAGCGGAGCCAGCGATGGTGGGCGCGGCTGGGATTGAACCAGCGACCCCTCGCGTGTGAGGCGAGTGCTCTCCCGCTGAGCTACGCGCCCACGCTGGAGCACGGCACGTACCGGAACCGTCGCCGTCCTGTCAACCGTGCGGGTTGCCGGGAACGGCGCCGACAGGTCATCATGGCAACGGTCAGACGGGGAGCATGGCGGTGTCACGAGATCCCGAGATCACACGACTTCTCGAAGCGCACCGTGTCGCCTGCGCGTCCGCGACCGGAGCGGTCAGGGGACTGTTTGATCGCAGCCATGACGCGCTTGCGACGCCGGGCCGGCCCAACCGGTCGCTTGAACCCGAAACCATCCCGGTCTGCCGCCACCTTGACAAGGCGCTCGGCGCTGCGGCTCCGGGAGCCGTACAGGAACTGGCGGACTGCCTGGCCGGGCTGGCGCCACGGCTGGCCTGGAAGCGGCGCGAGGGTATCGCGTACAGCGACCCGGGGTTTCCGGACGGCCACGCCAATGCCGTGCTTGTCGGTGCCGGGGGTCTCGAGGAACACCGCGACGTCCGGCTGGGGGTCAGCCTGGTTGCGCCCCGGGTGACCTACCCGGACCACCGCCATCCGCCGGAGGAGGGCTATCTGGTGCTGAGCGCCGGTTGCTGGCGGCAGCACCATGGCGAGTGGTTCGAACGTGCCTCCGGCGAGACCGTCCACAATGTGGCGAACATCTGGCACGCCATGCGGGCCGGACCGGTGCCGCTGCTCGCCATGTGGATGCTGTGGACCGGCGCGTGAGGCTACTGCACCGGGAAGTAGTCCTCCCGCTCGCCGTCGCGCCTGACGTCGGCGGTGCAGCAGTGCAGGCCGCCGCCGAAGGCGTAGGCATCACGCAACTCGACCTCGACCACCTCCATGCCGAGCCGGTCGAGCTGTTCCGCCTGGTAGACTTCGGACTTCTCGACGCACACCGTTTTCGGATCGAGCACCAGCACGTTCATTGACAGCCACACCGACGAGTAGCACAGCGGCGGCGGTTCGTTGTGGGCCGGCTGGGCAGCGTCGACGATTTCCCAGTCGTTGCGCTCGAACATCCGGCGCTGTTCCTCGGGCAGACGGCGCTGCGGGTTGTTCAGGATCAGTCCGGGCCGGATCGGCGTGAAGGTGGCATCGATGTGGATCGGGTACGGGTCGCCCGGAAAGTTCACGGCGTGAACCCTGTGATCCGGGAAGTGCCGCTGCAGCCAGTCAATTCCCTTCATGTTGGTGGTGAACCCGTGCTGGACCACGAGATCCCTGCCGAATCGCAGGACGTCGGCGGCGTCGAACAGCGGTTCCACCTCCGTGGTCACGAAGTGTCGTGCCGCGGTCCATTCCAGCCGCCTGGCGATGCCGATGTCGCCGGAAAGATAATCGGGCCTGTAGTCCGCGTCGGTCAGTCGGGGTTTCGGAGCCGCTTCGTGCCGCATCCCCGGGTCCTCAAGGTAGTAGCGCTGGAGCAGCGGCCGGTAGCACAGGTATTCGAACCACCGGCACCGGTAGGACATGGTTGCCTCGAGGATCTCCTTGCCCACGGTCAACAGCACGTCGCGCGGCGGCATGCAGCCAAACATGGTCCCGGTTTCCCAGTCCGGGGTTGCGACCGGCTGGTTGAAGTCGATCGGTGTCGGTCGGTCGACCACGATGCCGCGGGCGTGCAGCTGGTCACAGAACCGGTCCAGCAGTTCGTTGGCTCGCGCGACGGTGTCGGCGGGCCGTGGTCCGTGCAGCCCGCGCATGTCACTGTCTTCCGGTACCTTGGCATCAAGGGCCGGTTCGGCGGGCGGGATGCAGCTTCCGTCGGCCCGGCCCACGATGACATGGCGCAACCGGTCCCACTCGTTCCAGCTGCTGACGACGGTTTTCTGTTCCGGCGTTGCCATGGTGCGTGCCTCCGGGCGGCTGTGCAGGCTTCGGGGCGGCCCGGCCAGGTGCCCGCAGATCAGGCTGGCGCGAGCATCACCTTGATCTGGTCGCTCGGCCGCTTCAGTGCCTCGAAGGCGCCGGGGAATTCGTCGAACCCGACCGAACCGGTTACCAGGCCGGCGGCGTCGATCCGTCCCCGCGCCAGCATGTCCACGACCATCTCGAAGTCCGCGCGCTCGTAGACGAAACAGAAGACGATGTCGACCTCCTTGATCAGCGCGTCCGATGGCATGAAGCGGTCCTCGACCATGCACAGGCCGACCACGATCACCCGTCCGCCGACCGCTGCGAGGTCAACCGCGACCTGCAGCGATCCCGGTACTCCGACGGCATCGAACACGACATCAGGCGTACAGCCTGCTGCGTCGGCGAACTGTCCGGCAACATTGCCTGCCGCGGCATCAAGCGCGACGGTGGCGCCGAACCCGAGCGCGGCTTGCGCACGCGCATGAACGAGATCGCTCACCGCGACGGTACGGGCGCCGAAGAAACGGCTCCAGAGCGCAATGCACAGTCCGACCGGACCGCCACCGACGACGAGCACCGAGTCACCGGGTTGCAGGCGCGCGCGCTTGACCGCGTGCAGTCCGACCGCGAGCGGCTCGACAAGCGCGCCTTCCTCGAAACTCACCCGGTCGGGAAGGTGCAGGGTTTCGCGAGCTCCGACCCGGGTGTATTCCGCATAGGCGCCCGTGACTTCCCTCGATGCCCGTATCCGCCCGTCCGGACACCGGTGGGGCTTGCCGGCGAGACACGCCGGGCACCGCCCGCAGCCAAGTTGCGGCATGGCGCAGACCCGGTCACCAACCGTCCACGGACCGGACACGTCGCGGCCGATCTCGACGATCTCGCCGGCGAACTCGTGGCCCATCACGGCGCCGGGGTGGATGTTGCGCCAGCCGGATTGCTCGTTGTTGACTTCCGACCAGTGCAGGTCGGTCCCGCAGATGCCGCAGGCGCAAACGCGGATCACCATGCCGTCGGGACTGCATTCGGGGTCCGCGACATTCTCGATCGACAGCGGCAGGCCCGAGCGATGAAATACGGCAGCTTTCATGATCAAGCTCCGAGACGGTCCGTGTGCCTGGCTGTATCCTGTAGAGTTGGGCGCGCGCAGACAATGGGCATCCTTTGCAAAGGATATCACTTGCGGTCCCGGAGGTTCCGGTTAGCCTTGGCGCGATTGCAAGGAGGATGCTGCCCATGGATACCCGGACCGACCTGACCCACGCCGTCCAGGCGCTCAATCTCGCCGCCAATTCGGAGAACCGGATCCACGATGATGCGGTCGCCCGACGCTTCGGCTTCAAGGGCGGACTGGTGCCGGGTGTCGAGGTGTATGCCTACATGACCAACCCGGTGCTGCGGCACTTCGGTGTCGACTGGCTGCGGTCCGGCATGGTCGAGTGCAGGCTCATGAAGCCGGTCTACGACGGGCGCGAGGCGGTAGCCTCCGCCCGCCCCGACGGGGAGGGCGGGCTGGACCTGGCCGTGTGGTCCGAGGGGATCGCCTGTGCGAGCGGGAGGGCGTCGCTGCCGCAGGCGCCGGCGGGCACGCGCACGGAAATCCCGCATGCGCCGATAACCGGTGAACGCCCGCCGGCCTCGCCGGAGTCCCTTCCTGTTGGAGCGGTGCTCGGCACCTTCGTCGAGGAGATGACGCCCGGGTTGATGGAGGAGTACCTCGAGGGCGCCCGGGAAACCCTCGAGCTCTATCGGGACGCCCGGCTGGTCCATCCCGGGTGGATCCTCCGGCTCGCCAACCGGGCGTTGACGGAAAACGTGACGCTGGGACCCTGGATGCATGTCGGCAGCACGGTGCGGAACCTCGACAGCGTTTCCTGGGGCGAACAGCTGCAGGCGCGCTCGCGGGTGACCCGGAACCACGAGCACAGGGGCCACCTGTTCGTCGAGCTTGACGTCGAGGTGCTCCGCGACGACGGAACGGCGGTTGCGCGGATCGACCATGTCTCGATCTACCGGCCGCGCCAGGTCAGCGACGCTGCCTGAACCGGCCGGCGAGGCCTCGAAACCACAACGGGAGCAAGAGAATGCCCGAGTATCACCGGGTCGAGCGCGACGGACATGTCATGGTGGTCACGCTCGACCGGCCCGAACGGATGAATGCGTTGCACTCGCCGGCCCATTTCGAGCTGGATCGGACCTTCAACGAGTTCGAATCCGACCCGTCGCTCTGGGTCGCAATCCTCACCGGGGCCGGCGAGCGTGCATTCAGTGCCGGTAACGATCTCAAGTTTCAGGCCGAGGGCGGAACCCGCGAGCGCCCGCCAGGCGGTTTCGGAGGCCTTACCGAGCGATTCGACCGGGGCAAGCCGGTGATTGCCGCCGTCAACGGAGTGGCCATGGGCGGCGGGTTCGAGCTCGCACTCGCGTGCGATGTCGTCATCGCTGCGGAAAACGCACGGTTTGCCCTCCCTGAGCCGCGCGTCGGCCTGGCGGCACTCGCCGGCGGCCTGCACCGCCTCCCCCGGATGATTCCGCCGAAGCACGCGATGGGCATGATCCTCACCGGCCGCCACGTCCCGGCGGCAGAAGGTCATGATCTCGGATTCGTGACCCGGGTGGTTCCGGAAGGCGAGGCACTTTCCGCCGCACGCGAGTTTGCCGGACAGATCCTCGAGTGTTCGCCGGTCTCGATCAGGACCAGCATGGACGTGGTTCGCCGGGGCCTTGAATACGCCGACCTGCGCACCGCCATGCGGATGCAGTACGACAGCGTGACCACGCTGCGCAACAGCGAGGATATCGTCGAGGGACCGCGGGCGTTTGCACAGAAGCGCCGGCCCAACTGGACCGGTCGCTGAACGAACGGTCACCCATCCGGACGCGAAGCTGCCCGCTCGAGGGCACGCGGCAGGATCCAGTCAACGCGCACACCGCTGCCGGGTTCGAGTTCCGACCACCGGTCCGTCCCGAAGCGAAGCACCGCAACCGCCCCGGTCGGGTACCGGAACGCGAAGGGCGGGTCCGACGAGCCGTCCAGAACAAGGGCGAGGTGGCGGATTCCGGGCTCGTGGGCAACCAGCATCACGGTTTCGTGAGTACCGCCGAAGACGCCGAGGACGGCGAACATCTGCCCGGGTGCGGCGAGGTAGAGTTCCCGTGTCTCAACCACCGGCGGTGGCGGGGTCCAGTATGCCGCGATCCGGTTTGCCGTATCGAGCGCCCGGGTCGCGGTCGAGCAAATGATGACGCCGGGAGCGGCTCCTGGCGCGAGGGCACTTCCGATCAGTCCGGTCGCCCGGATCCCGCGTGGCGCCAGCGGCCGGTCATGGTCATCGAGTGCCGGGTCCGACCAGTCCGACTTCGCGTGCCGGACCAGAAGCAACGTCTTCATCGACCGGCCTTTCGCGGTGTTGCCGGGTCAGATCATCCTGGCCGGCATCCAGCGCTGGCGCCGGCGGCCGCGCCGGAGTTCGGGGGTCTCTCCATCGTAGTTGATCGGAACCGGGTCCGATACGCGTTCGGGCGCCACATCGAGTGCGTTGACGATGCAGGTGGCGAGCAGGCCACCTTCGTCCTCGTCCTCCATGACGGCGGCAACGTAGACGCCGCACTCGCGGCAAACCAGGTAGTCGGTGATGCCGTGCCCCATCCGGTAGGCCGACAGGCTGTCGCGGTTACGGACTGCAATGTCCAGGCGACCGCCGGGATCGGCGGTCGCGCGGACATTGTGCTTGCGGCAGAACGAACACTGGCAGGCCCGGATCGGGAGATCCTCGAAGCGCCCTGCGGCATGGAACTCCAGCCGCAGGTTGCCGCAATGACAACCGCCTAGCAGTCGTTCTGCCATCGGACTTCCGCCTCCACGATCAGCCCTCGTCCCCGGACTGCTGGCTCTGCTCCCGCTGCCTGAGTGCCGCACCGAGGATGTCGCCGAGGCTCGCACCGCTGTCGGACGAACCGTAGTTCTCCATTGCGTGGCGTTCCTCCTGGATCTCGCGGGCCTTGATCGACAGTGTCAGCCGGCGGCTCTTCTGATCGATCTGCGTGATCCTTGCGTCGACCTTCTCGCCGACCGCAAACCGGTCCGGACGCTGCTCCGAACGGTCCCGGGAAAGTTCGGAGCGGTGTATGAACCCCGAAAGCCCGTCGGCGACGGTGACATTGATGCCGGCGTCCAGGAGCTCGTTGACGGTGCAGGTCACGATGGCGTTCTTGCGGACCGCAGCGGCGCTGGTCTTGAACGGGTCCGGCGAAAGCTGCTTGATGCCCAGCGAGATCCGTTCCTTTTCCGGGTTGATGTTGAGCACCTTGGCGCGGACCATCTCACCGCGCTTGTACTGCTTGATCGCCTCGTCGCCCGGCACCTCCCAGTCGAGGTCGGACAGGTGCACCATTCCGTCGATGTCGCCGTTCAGTTCGACGAACAGGCCGAACTCGGTGATGCTCCTGATCTCGCCCTCGATCTCGGTACCGACCGGCCACTGCGCCATGAACTCTTCCCACAGGTTGGGGGTGCACTGCTTGAGACCCAGCGAGATGCGCCGCTTGACCGGATCGACGTCGAGCACCATGACCTCGACTTCCTGGCTGGTCGACACGATCTTGCCCGGGTGGACGTTCTTCTTGGTCCAGCTCATCTCCGAGACATGGACCAGTCCCTCGATGCCGGGCTCCAGTTCGACGAAGGCACCGTAATCGGTGATGTTGGTCACCCGACCGATGAACTTCGTGCTGACCGGGTACTTCGCCTGGGCTCCCTCCCACGGATCGGCCTGGAGCTGCTTCATGCCGAGAGAGATGCGCTGGGTTTCCGGGTTGAACCGGATGACCTGGACGTCAACGGTCTGGCCGATCTGCACCGCCTCGCTCGGGTGGTTGATCCGGCGCCACGCGATGTCGGTGACATGCAGCAGGCCGTCCACACCGCCGAGATCGACAAAGGCGCCGTAGTCGGTGATGTTCTTGACCACGCCCTGCAGCACCTGGCCTTCCTTCAGGTTGGCGATCAGTTCGGCGCGCGCCTCGGCCCGGCTTTCCTCGAGCACCGCGCGACGTGAGACCACGATGTTGCCGCGCCTGCGATCCATCTTGAGGATCTGGAACGGCTGCGGAGTTCCGAGCAGCGGCCCGATGTCGCGAACCGGTCGAATGTCGACCTGGCTGCCGGGAAGGAAGGCAGTGGCTCCTGACAGGTCGACGGTGAACCCGCCCTTCACCCGGCCGAAGATGGTACCGGTGACGCGGTTCTGATCGGCAAACGCCGTTTCCAGCGCCGCCCAGGCTTCCTCGCGACGGGCCTTGTCCCGACTGAGCATCGCCTCGCCGTTACGGTCTTCCATCCGCTCGACGTACACCTCGACCTCGTCACCGGGGTTGAGGCCATGATCCCGGCCTGGCGGGGCGAATTCCTTGAGCGCGACCCGGCCTTCCGACTTGAGGCCGACATCGATAAGGGCGAAATCACCCTCGAGGGAAACGATGGTCCCCTTGACCACGCTTCCCTCGATGCTGATGTGATCACCGAGGGCTTCTGCGAGGAGGGCGTCGAAATTCTCTGTATCGGCGCTGCCAACAGCGGTCTCTGCCATGAAAACTCCCTGTCCGTGGACTTGATCGCCCGCATCGGTGTGCGGACGACGGTTGCGGTGGACCGACCGGAGCGGCGAACGCGATGCGCGACACCCCCGTTACCGGGGTGCCGCGCATCGCTGTCCGCAACCGGCTGCCACCTGGTTGTGCCCGTTACCGCCCCGACACGGTGGAGCGGCAGCGGTTTGAGTGGAACATCAGGCCGGGTGGTACTGACACCCGGTCGCTCCTGTTCCACCGGCGTCTACAACTCCCGATCCGTCTCTCCCGGGCGGAAGCGGCTACTGTGCGGACTCGACGAAGGCGCATGCACGCCGAAACGCCTCGTCTGCAGTTATGAAACTGGTGTCCAGCACCATCGCATCCCGGGACCGGCGCAGGGGCGCATCGACCCGGTTTGCGTCGCGTGCATCGCGTTCCCGCAAGTCCGCAAGCACGCTTGAATATATAGAGTGCTCACCGCGGCCAAGCAACTCCAGGTGCCTTCGCCTGGCGCGAACCTCCGGTGTGGCGGTCACGAAGATCTTGCGATCGGCGCCGGGGCAGATGACCGTGCCGATGTCGCGACCGTCGAGCACGGCGCCGGGCCTCCCGTCCGGCGGCCGCCGGGCAAAGTTGCGCTGAAGGTCGAGAAGCGTGGCTCTCACCCGGGGTATTGCGGCCACGACCGAGGCGGCGAGCCCGACCTCAGGGGTGCGGATTCCGGGGTCGGCGGTGTCGGGAAGATGCAGATTTCTCGCGGTCCGCGCCGCTGCCTCAGGATCCGCGGGATCGGCGCCGGCGCGGAGGAGCGAGAGGGCAACCGCGCGATACAGCGCTCCCGTATCGAGATAGGCATACCCGAACCGGTCGGCCAGCCTGCGCGCGATGGTCCCCTTGCCGGCTGCCGCGGGACCGTCGACGGCGACGATCATTCCGCGTGCCCGGTGATATCGGCTCCAAGCGTTCGCAATGTCTCGGCAAAGTCGGGGAAACTCGTCGCGATCGTCGCCGCGTCATCGATGGCGATGCCGTCGCGCGATGCGAGGCCCAGCACAAGGAACGCCATTGCTATGCGGTGATCCAGTCCTGACCGGATCACCGTACCCCCGTCAACCGCTCCGGGGTTGCCGTGGACCACGAGCCGGTCCTCTCCTTCCTCGACCACGACCCCGCAGGCGGCCAGGCCGCCGGCAACGGCCGCGAGCCGGTCGCTTTCCTTCACCCGCAGTTCGGCAAGGCCGTTCATCACCGTGGTACCCCTTGCGCAAGCGGCGGCAACGGCCAGCACCGGGTACTCGTCGATCATCCTGGGTGCGATCTCGGGCGGCACGGTAACGCCGTGCAGTTCCGACGAGCGCACCAGAAGGTCGGCGACCGGTTCGCCCGGACCCTGCCGGGAACGGATCTCGATGTCGGCGCCCATTTCTGCGAGTACCTCATAGAGCCCGAAGCGGAGCGGATTGGTTCCGACCCCGGGCAGCCGTACCTCCGACCCGGGAGTGAGGAGTGCTGCGACGGCCAGGAATGCTGCCGAGGATGGGTCGACCGGGACCCGGATCGGCTGGGCCGCGAGTTCAGGCTCACCGGTTACCGACACCCGCCGCCCTCCGTCCGCCTGCTCCTCGATCTCCACGGAGGCGCCGAACTGGTCAAGCAGGGTTTCGGTGTGATCGCGTGTCGGGTGGGGTTCGATGACGGTGGTGATCCCCGGAGCCGCAATGCCCGCGAGCAAAATCGCCGACTTCACCTGGGCCGATGCGACCGGCAGGGTGTAGTCGAGCGGCAGGAGCACCTGCGGACCGGTACATGCGAGTGGCAGCCGCCCGCCTTCGCGGGCCAGGACCTGTACGCCCATTTCCGTGAGCGGCCGGATGACCCGCTCCATCGGGCGCCTCCGCAACGAGGCGTCGCCGGTGAAGAACGTGGTGGCCGGCAGGCCGGCGACGGCTCCCATGAGCAGTCGCACCCCGGTACCGGAATTGCCGAGATCGAGCACCGTTTCGGGTTCGTCGAACCCGCCGACGCCCCGGCCATGCACCCGCCAGGTCCCGTCCCCGTCGCGCGTGACCACCGCGCCGAGCCGTCTGAGTGCCGCCGCGGTCCGCATCACGTCGTCGCCTTCAAGCAGGCCATTGATGCGGGTCTCCCCCACCGCGAGCGCTCCCATGATCAGGGCGCGGTGCGAGATCGACTTGTCTCCGGGCAGCCGGACTTCTCCGTGCAACCGGGATGATGCGCGAGCAATGAGTCCGGTCACCGGACATCTCTCCGTTCGCGTGGGAGAACCGGGACCCCGGGGAGGGATCGGTTCGGGCCGGGTTGCCCGGGACACCGGCGCCGCCCGGCGACGGAGCGACCTGCGACCCTCACGCACGTTCCACCGTGTCGTCCAGGCCGCAGGGGTAACAGGACCTGCCGCGGGGCGCAAGCGGACGACGGCCCTCCTGTCGAAGCTGCCCGGCGCACCGGTTCTGCTGTCGCCGTCGAGATGACAGGCGGCAGCTCCTTTCACCGGGAACAGTGGCGGCCGTGACCGTCCGGAACTGGTCACCGAAGAGGAGGCCGGGCTCCGCGTTCAGCATCGGTCGGTGAACGGCGAACACGACGCGACGCTTGAGAGAATGTGCGACGTGAGGTCGGAAGCGCCGTCTGCCATGACTACAGAGCGGTGCAAACCGGTGAGCGGTGATCGGGCGGGAAACGGAGTATACCGCCGCAAGTCCTTTCAATTACCCACATCTTGACGTTGAGATGAGCGCGCGACGCAATTTCTTGCGTTGTTGGAATCGTCTGTGATTCCTTGTCTGGCACCGAATCGGCGGCGAGAGGGTGCAGGGCGTGGAAGGTCAGTGGTTTGAGGAGGAGCTTGCGGGCTGCCGGCTTGGCGACAGCCGGTTGGACAGTCGCCTTCGCCAACTGGTCGAGCAAATGGAAGCCGGGTTTGCGGAGAGCATCCCGCTGGCCTGCCAGGACTGCGCCAACACGAAGGCAGCCTGCCGCTTCTTCTCCAACGACCGGGTGAGCGAAGAAGATATTCTTCGGGGCCATTTCGACGCGACGCGGCGCCGGTTCGCCGCCCGCGACGGCCCGATCCTGGTCCTTCACGACACGACGGAGTTTTCCTGGCAGCGCAGGCGTCCTGAGGCGGTGGGCTTCACGACAAAGGTGAGCAGCGGCAAGGACACACACACGTTCGGTCGCGACCGCATACACACGGTCTGCGGTCTGCTGATGCATTCGAGCCTGGCGGTGACGACCGACGGACCTCCTCCGGGGATCGCTGCGATCAAGTTCCGGAACCGCAAGAAGTTCGAGGGCACGGCGGCGCTCAAGAGGAAGGTCAATCCGACGCGCGTGCCGATCGAGGGCAAGGAGAGCATGCGCTGGCTGGCCAATCTGCGCCAGTCCACAGAACTGCCTGGCGAGGCGGCGCGCTGCGTTCACATCGCAGACCGCGAGGGCGACATTTGCCGTGAACCATTGGCGCGGAGCGGGCACACCTTGCCTGAGGCTGCTTTGAGCGCAGCTTGGTGCGTCTCTGTCTGCGAGCGAGTCAGGACAGGTGCCTGATGTCTTCCCCTGCAGTGGCGACGGTTGGCCTGGTCTGTCCGGATCGATCGCAGTGAAGGGGTCAGGCTGGGTTGGTTGCGGTGACCCGGGCTTGCCAGTTGATGCGGAAGGTGCCGTTTCCCTGTTTTTCGAGCATGCCGAACTGTGCGAGCTTTCGCAGCCAGCGTGGTGCATTGCGGTCGACGAGCAGAGCCTCGTAGTCAGTTCCGGGGTCCCGGTAGGGAACCCGGTCACGGACCATGACATAGAGGGCTCGGGCGATCTTGTGGGCAGTGGCCACGATGGCGCGTTTGTAGCCGCGCCGTGCGGTCAGCGTGCTCCTGAATGTGGCGAACTGGCAGTTTTTGGTGAGAGAGGCGCCATGTGCGGCCTCGACCAGGAGGCTGCGCAGGAACCGCGATCCCCGTCGGGTGGCTGACGCGCGGCGCTTTCCGGCGCTCTGGTTGTTGCCGGGCGCCAGTCCGGCCCAGGCAGCGAAGGCCTGGGCGGACGGGAACACCGTCATGTCCGGACCGATCTCGGCCAGGATCGAGGCTGCGGCGGTTCGGTCGATCCCGGGCATGGTCTGGAGGATCTCCAGGATCTGCTCATACGGCTTGAGCCGTTCCAGGATCTCCATGTCGAGCGCACCGATGCGTGCGGCGACGCTGCGCTCGGCGTCCATCAGGTCGGCCAGGATCAGCCGTTCCCAGTCCTGGAGTTCCATGGAGAGCGCATCCCCAAGGTGCTCGATTTTTGCCGAGACATGCCGGGTCAGACGGCGCAGGATGTCCTGGGGATCGTCTCCATCCACCAGTCCCTCCAGGATGATCCGGCCCCAGCATCAGGATCGCCGCACCCGAAGCACCACACCATCGCCGAGCGAAAGCTCGACATCCCAGCCCCGACCCGACGAGACCGCGAGTTCGACGAAGCCTTCGGGCGCGCCTCCACCGTTCCGCGTCACCAGACCCAAACGCCGGCGCCAGTTCTGGAACGTCTTCAACGACACTCCGCGAGCCTCGCAGAAGCTGGACTGGGTGCCGACCCAGCCCTCGAAATCTGTCATCAGACGACGCCACTCCGCTTCGCCACGATACATCCGCGCTGGAACTGCGCCCGTCGCGGCCGATATATCATCCCTCATGGAAACCCCTCCGATCGTCAGCAATGAACCAGAGGAGTCTCCCGCGCGGAACCGAAGCCGATCAACGACAATACGCACCGTCGTCCTTTAACCGCTTACCTTCCAGAAGCGCTTCGAGGACGCTCTCACCGCACTCCACGAGGGCCTCTCCAGACCGCGCACCCGCAAGAAACTCGGGCATGTCCAGCGCCGCATCGGACGCCTGCAGAAGGCCAACTCACGTGTCGCCCGGCACTACGAGGTCACCGTCACCCCCGATGACGAGGGCAAACGCGCCGTCGCCATCTCCTGGACCCTCAAGGCCATCGAGGGATCCATGATGAGCCACCCGGGTGTCTACGCCCTGCGCACCAATATCCTCGACTGGGATGCCGCAAGCTTGTGGAAAACCTATGTCACCCTCACCGATGTCGAGGCCGTGTTCCGCTCGCTGAAGTCCGAACTCGGCCTGCGCCCCATCTTCCATCACAAGCAGCACCGTGCCGACGGCCACCTCTTCATCTCCGTCCTCGCCTATCAGGCCGTGCAGGTCCTGCGCGCGCGCCTGAAGAAGGCCGGCGCCTGTGACAGCTGGACCACCTTGCGCCAGGCCCTCACCCCCCTGCAGCGCACGACGACGTCCTTCTCCCGCAAAGGCGGTGGAACCCTCCATGTGCGCAAGACTCATCTTCAACAGTTTGGAATCAAGTCTCGTTGATTATCAATGCCGTACGGGTGGACTTCGGGCGCGTGGCACTACATTTCGTGGAATGCGCGGAGCCCGGCCCGATGTGGCTGGTCACGCCACCGCGGTGTTTCCCTTCTCTCCCGCCGGCTCGTCATCGAGCCGGCGTATGGTGATCGGCAGCCGGGCGCCGACGCAGCGCAGGATGGCAACCGTGGCGCCCTTGGCGCGGGAGCGCACCAGGAAGCGCCTGGCG
>MKWU01000921.1_pt1 | contig 54025 bp, 52 predicted proteins | sample 809101 | NCBI WGS metagenome assembly MKWU01 (sample SAMN05860141, study PRJNA318959) | sponge metagenome | host: Aplysina aerophoba | place: Slovenia: Piran, Adriatic Sea, Gulf of Piran | collected 2013-05-07 | reverse complement strand
AATATTTGCGATGATTGTGGGCCAGGCGCAAGCTGCAGAATCACATCCTACGTTATCCACTCCAGACGAAAAAATACCCTTTAGTTGTATTGTGCAAATGTACAATGAAACATTCGTTTTGGAGGGTAGAGCTATTAACTCTGTGAAGATTTTGATGCAAGAAAATCCTATGTTTGCAATACATTTTTCACAATTAATCTCTGAAGCGCTTGGTGAAATGCATCAAAAAAACAGCGATACCTTAAGGACTCTGCAGGGAAAATTGTTAGATATAAAGAGATTGTTATCGAACAGGAAGGGCTTGTGCTGGGCACGCTATCCAAGAGCAGGTCATGTTCTAGATGAGATTGTGCAAAAATCTTTGCCTGATCTGCAGAAAAAGCAAAGTGATTTTGTGACTATTTTTCGTGAATTACATCAAGTAGGAGAGCTGGCTGTTAATATATTTCGTTTTTTAGAGTTATGCACTGATCAAAGTTTTTGCGGTCAAGAATTTGCCGTATCTCAGGAGCGTATGCGCGTTGATAGTGAGCAGGAGGCTTGGGAAATTTTTGATCAAATCTCGCAAGATCTTCGGGGTTTGTTGGATAATCAGAAACAGGAGCTAGGCTATTTGCGAAGACTGTGCTATAAACGTGATGGTTTTCCAACTGTGCTATCGCCTGTCTTGTTGGGTTTGGTCGACAGAAGTGATGGACTTTGTTTGTTTTATAAAGCGTATAGAACAATAATTCTGAAAGAATTCTGCACGGCTATAGAATATTTTAATCAAATCCGAGGTATTACCTTCCACATTAGGCAGGTTGTGCAAATACATGATGAGATGTGTGCGTTGGAGAACAGAGCTATTAAATCCATGAATCTTTTTCGACAAGATGGCTCTCTGTTTGAAATAAATGCTCGAAATCTTGACGAATTGCTGGAAAAACCCGAGATGATACGATTGCCTCTTCAGGACAACGTAAAGATCCTGCATACGTTTCTTCGCGATAACGATATGCTTTTAGGATTAGGCGATCAGGAACTTATGGATATGGTTTTGAAGGGAAGCGCGCCCAATCTGCATGAAAAGCACAGTGATTTTATGGATGTTTGCCGTGTATTACATCAAGCAGGAGATATAGTGATGGCTGTGTTTCGCTGTGTAGATTTCCGCATTGATCCAAATGATGGCGGGAAAAAAGTTGTCGTGTCTCGGGAGGATATCTGCGTTGAGAGTAGGGAGCAGGCTTGGGAAAATTTGGATCAAATCCCTAAAAAGCTTGATAGTTTAACCAAAAGTCAGCATTCGCACCTTGCTGCAATCAAAATGTTGATTGCGAATCAGGTGTCCAACAAACATTATGGTCTGCGGCTTTTTTTGACAGATCGCTTTTTGCGTTATGTTAGCCTCAATCCTGCTAATTATGAACTCTACGGATGTTATAGAAGAATGATAATGAGGGCAGTCTTCCAGGCTTGCGAATGTTTACAATACTTCCAATTTCATTACGACGAATCATGAGCAAGGTAGTCCTATGTTTAAAAATTATTTTTCAGCATTACGTTGTTGAGCGCTTGGTGAAGTGAAGCAAGAAGATTGCTGGACTCCTGCGACTGTAAGGCAAAAGTAAAAATTCTTAGTAAATTTTTGTTGGGTCATCAAGATATGCTGTTAAGATTATTCGATGATCAGGAACTTTTGGATATGGTTGTGCAATAAAGTGTGCCCGCTCTGCCGAAAGAGCGCAGTGATTTTATGGATGTTTTCCGTGCATTACATCAAGCAGGAGATCTAGTGTGTGCTGTGTTTCGCTGTGTAGATTTATGCATTGATCCAAATGATGGCGGGAAAAAAGTTTCTGTGTCTCAGGAGAATATCTGCATTGATAGTAAGGAGAAGGCTGTGGAACATTTGAAGCCAATCTATAGAAATCTTGCTATTTTGCACTACAGGCAGGCAAAGAACCTCAAAGCTTTAAACACATTGCTATGACTTGTATGATGCGGGACAGGAAGCGTTGGCAGAGTTTTTGCTCCATGACTGATAAGATGGGGTCATTGTTGCAAAACTCAGTGCTTGAGATATGATGGCCATATCTTCTTTTTCTGTCCACGTTGATTTTCAGTGATACGTTTTGGTAAAGTGAGTTTTTTGCAAGAAAATAAGCCTTGTTTTGAAGGTGTTTTTTCACAATTAGACAATAAGAAAACGATGGATATGGTTTTTTAACACAATCTGTCCGATCTGCAGAATAAAGAGCAGTGATTGTATGATTGTTTTTCGTAAATGACAGCAAGAAGCAGATAGGGTTGTTGTTGATTTTGCTACGTTTTGATTGTTTTTTTAAAAAATAGTGCTATTATTAAACCGGAAGAGAAAATGCAAACTATCAAAAATATCATTCTAATATGTGCGATGATTGTGTGGCAGGTGCGAAGTGCCGAGAGTCTGCCAGGCGCTGAGAGTCTGCCAGGCGCTGAGAGTCTTCCAGGCGTCGTAGATCAAACAGTTGCTCACAACAGAATGCTCCAACACCTTCAGGAGTTTGTACAAAAGCATGATGAATTATCTTATTTTGAGTACAGAACCATTAGCGATATGTGTGATTGGATTGATAAATATTGTCCATATGAAAATATTTTGTCACAATTACAATTTAAATTATCGAAGGAAGAGGACTATATGCTCTTTAGATCGAATCTGATCCGAGATAAAGGACGCTTGCAATCCTCTGCTTTAACATTGCGTGTAGAATCCACAATAGCTATTTCTCTGTTTCGCAATGTTTGTGAACAATACAATGTTCCAGCACAAACTCCCATACCTCAGGTATCTCTATTCGTTGGTTGTAATGATGCGCAAATTGATTTGAGAAATTTTCAGGCACTCTGCACACAGAGTGAATATTTGCACAAAAGTCAGATGCAACGCGCCCGTGATTTACAAGCAGAAATGGCTCTCTTATCTTGTGAGCATACAGCGTGTCGCGGTATAGTGTGCAATATCCCCTTTTATCAACAATATGCAGATCAGAGAGACAAAAGGATAAGATCACTCTTGAAGCAATGTATAATAATTTTTCGCAAAGAGGATTTTTTTTCTGGGGTATTAACAGGCATGCTAGATAGGGTGTGTAAGCAGAGGGATGCACAGTCAGTGGTGCCGAGAAAGTCCGCCGATTTTTAGCTGTGTGCCACACTGTATAAAATTTTCAGCGATCCTCCTAGATAGCACTGCAGACACAACATGTCACTGAGTTACAAACGATAATTGCAACCGTAGAAACAGTAGAAGTTGATGAGCCAGGTGATCGGATCTTGGTGTAGCATATGCTTGAGAGTTTTAACACGCATCTTTCACGAGTAAATAGTAGCAGTATTGCTATAAAACATTACAACCGCAATAGGAGACACCCTCTTGCTTCCCAGCCTGTAAACGTGCACAAAACAAATGAAATGTATCGTCATATGTAGATTTTGGTTGCTCTGAATACAATAAAAGTATTAAACACTTAAGTTATGCTTTGTGTTGTTTTTGTAAAGTAGGGGGATCTGCAGACTGATCTAAATATTAACAAGCATCTATTGCACTTGCCAGAGAGCAGAGTTGATAGGGAGATTGTTGGTTCAATGGTAGGTGTTGGAGAAACGCTTGAGCAAGAAAGAAAAATCTGAAAAAGAGAATGCATGTTTGAAGGGCGACAGTTTCCATTCCTCAATGTTGTCAGTTTTTAATATTTTAGCAAAAGTGTGCTAGACCTAGTGCATAATAACAATGGAGGGTGGAGTGTGCAAACAGTGAAAATCATAATGATCATATGTGCGTTGATTGTGCCACAGGCGCAAGGTGCAAACAAGTTGGAAGGAGGTGTCATAGAGAGAGAAGATAGAAGAAAATTTGCTGCCAGATCTTTGAGAAGTTTTGTGCAAGCGCATAACGAATTAAGCGCTTTAGGATATGGATTAATTCGCTCTATACATACTTGTTTTTCAAACAATGAGCAATGTGAGGCGCTTTGTTCAGCATTAGATGATTTGCGTGTATTTTTGCAAGAAGGAGAAGAAAAAGTTGTGCGTTTTCGTCTAGCTGATGAAAAATGGAGTGGAGCTGAAGATGAAAGCGCGTCTCAAGTGCGCAGACACTTTGATTTTGATTCACAGGGCTTTCTTGAAAGTTACACTCAAGCCTTGAAAGAGTGTAAAATTTTATCCGCAAATCAGCAGCAACACTTGAGTGTTTTTGGTGAATGGATGGAGGAGTCTTGCAAAGCTGCTGGTGTGCCGATTTCTGATTTTTTTCATCCTAGTGTGTCTTCCTGTATTCGTCGTTATAATACTCATGCATCTTTGATCGAATCTAAGGTGCTCCCACTCCTCAATCAATTGATTTCTTTGCAGATCGAAAATATGTGCCTGATAAAGAAAGTGAGGTTTGATAGGGATTTGATCCAAGTATGATGATATAACCAGTATATAGGATGAGAACAATTTAAAAATATTCAATACTGGGCTATGTTACACATGCAAAAGAACATTCACCAGGTAGCGGAGCCATTGTGACAAGAAATCATTAAGGATGATCATAGCTTGCATATAATAAGCGGAAAGATGAAAATAATGAAAAGTATAATGATCCTATGTGCGATGATTGTGTTGCATGTGTAAAGTGCAAGAGCTGCTCGATTAACTGATGAGCGCGAATCTCAGCTTACCTCACAGGTGTGCGGTGGCGCAATATTAGCTGTTAACGAAAGTACCCCACTTCTTTCCCCAAAAAGAAACTCAAAGCTTAAGGATGTTCTGAAGAGGTTTTCTTGTCTGGCGCGATCTCCGTTAAAGGTTGATGGTAGCGATGATAGTGATTCCCAATGTGCGTTGGTTGTGAACGCAGATACAGGGCTCAGTGCTCAATGTTTAGACAGTTTGAGACGTGATCATCTTTTAATCCGCTCTTGGCTGGGTCGCATGAAGCAACCCCTGAATTTTTTGATTGAAAACAATTTGAAGCTTGATAATCCTGAATTAAGATTTGGTGGTGAGGCTCTTGATTTTGTGAGGCAGTATATGGAATTTCAGCAAGGTCTGCAGACAGAAGTATCAAGTTTTATGAATCAGATAAATGCCTTGTATGAGGAGGGACAGGCAGTGTTTGCAGAGTTTTGGCGTTATGATGTAGAAGACGGGGTCATTATTGAACAATCCATTCCTGATGCTGAAGTGGTAACTTTTGATTGTGGTGATGATGATTGTAAGCGTATTCAAAAATCTTTGACAGATTTGGTGGATTGTTTCACAAGATTGGGGAAGATTCAGGAAAGGCATAAGAAGTGCATTAGTGGCGTCCAAAGCGCGATGACTAGCGCTACAGGTGATGATACCCACGACAATCAGGATGGCCAGCCAAAGATTGCTGTACACGTTGTGAGTTATGCGCAATATATAAATGATCTCCAAACTGCGACAACTAAATACTCGGCGTTATTTGCACAATTTTTGAAAGATGAGCAGGATTTTGGTAATGCAGCAATATGGGTGCGGAAGGCAATCGTAGACCGAGCGGCAATACAGAAGCGTCGTGCTCTTGCTAGACGGTCCTTCTTTTGTCCCTGCTTGAGCCCGTGTTTTGTCTGGTGCTGTGGCGAGTTAAAGGATGAATTGTGATGAGCAATAATTAAGGATGATTATAGCTTGAATATATAAGAGGGAAGCTGAAAGTAATGAAAATCGCACACTGATTGCGTGATAGGATCAAAGACAGTATCTCTAAAGAAAATCGTAAAGATTTTAAAACCATGACGTGCAAGAGAGGATATTTTTTTATTTTTGTACGTTTTGCGTGTTTCTATTTAAAAAATGTGTCAAGAAATGTGCTAATATTTTATGATTAACTGTTGATAGTTAATCTTTTTAATATAATGAGGCTGAACAATGAAAATAATAAAAAATATACTGATTATGTGTGCGCTGCTTGCGTCACAGTCGCAAGCAAGCGATTTGGAATTAGGTCCCCTAGACGCAAGGGCTGAAGTGACCCAATCTTTCAAGCAGTTTGTGCTAGGGAATCAGGCCTTATACGATTGTGAGGTGCACATCATCTGTTACTTAAATTACTTGAGTGAACCAAAATTCAGAACAGCATATTTTTCTGAACAGTTATTAAAACAGGATGGTGTAAAAGCATGCCTAGATGTTAGGAAAGAGATGAGCGAGAGAGCCAACAGTTTTTACAGTAAATGCCTTGCCTTGCGCGCCAACGGAGTGGAGCTTGCAGAGAGATTTAACAAACTATATTATGCCTTGTGTGACCACTATAATCTTGAGCACACACTCATCCCTCAAGTGAGTATCAACGTTTCTTGTAATTCTTTGAAAGAGGTTTTGGATGCGCTGCTAGACAAAGTCCACGATCATAAAAAGTTGCAAGCAAAGCAGCAAGATCTTTACGCATCTGTGCTACATCAGTGTTTTTGTGACGTAGCTACTAATCATATGATCTTTGCTGCATCTGATTATTATCATGATGCTATTACGAACCAGCAGCAGAAACATATGGAAGCGAGTGTCAGTTTGATGCAAGAATTATGCGATTCATTTTCCTCTTTTTTTAAGAAAGAGCAGGATTTTGAATCATCCGGTGTGGCCAAAAAAGTGCTGAAACAGGATGAGGTGCTCCCAGAGAGATCTTGGCTTTTCAAGTTGAAGGCATGGTTGTGTTGTTGTAAGGCTAACTGAGAGAACATCTGATGAACAAACCCTCCGATAGGTTTGCAGATAGAGAGGTTTTTTGATCAGTTTTCTGCAGATTTAGAGCTGTAATAGGATAAAGGAGGGTAGCACCTTAAGCCCCTGCGTGTATGCCAAAAAAGGGAGATTATGCTCTTCCTTTTTTTATGAAAGAAATATAACAACATAATAGATATATTATAAACTTATGCTTTTTTGTATTGCACATGTAGTGAGAGACACTCGCAAATATGGCTAAAATGTATGGTGTTTTGTAACAACCATTAAGGATAAAAGATGCAAATAATGAACAGTATAATGATTATGTGGTCGATGATTGTGTTGCATATGCAAAGTGCAAGAGCTGCTCGATTGGCTGATGAGCACGAATCTCAGCTTACCTCACAGGTGTACGATGGCAGCCCTTCGTCATTAATGGACGAAGGTGGCGCAATATTAGTTGTTAACGAATGTACCCCACTTCTGCAAAGTATAAGCGCTGCTCAATGGTCTGGTGAGCGCGAATCTCAGCTTGCCTCACAGGTGTGCAGTGACAGCCCTTCGCCCCTTAATGACGAAGGTGGCGCAATATTAGCTGTTAACGATATTTTCCCAAAAAGAAACTCTATAAAGCTTAAGAATGTTCTGAAGAGGTTTTGTTGTCTGATGCGATTGCCGTCTCCGTTAAAGAGTGAAGGAAGCGATGATAGTGCTTCCCAATGTGAGTTGATTGTGGATGCAGATACAGGGCTCAGTGCTTCCCAATGTGCGTTGGTTGTGAACGCAGAGACAAGGATCAGTGCTTCCCAATGTTTTGAAAGTTTGAGGCGTGATCATCTTTTAATCCGCTCTTGGCTGCGTCGCATGAAGCAACTTCTGAATTTTTTGATCGAAGACAATGTGAAGCTTGATAATCCTGAATTAAGCTTGGGTGGTGAGGATCTTGCTCTTGTGAGGCAGTATAGGGAATTTCGGCAAGGTCTGCAGACAGAAGTATCAAGTTTTATGAATCAGATAAATGTCTTGTATGACGCGGGACAGGAAGTGTTTGCAGATTTTTGGCACTATGATGTAGAAGACGGGGTCATTATTGAAAAATCCATTCCTGATGCTGAAGTGCGCACTTTTCGTTATGGCGACGATGATTATAGTAGTACTCAAGAATTGTTGGAAGATTTGATTAATTGTTTCACAAGATTTGGGAATATTCAGAAAAGGCAGCAGCAGTGCATTAGTGACGTCCAAAGCGCGATGACTAGCGCTGGGCAAGGTACAGGTGATAATACCCACGATAATCAGGGTCGCAAGCAAAAGATTGCTGCACACATTTTCTGCTATGCGCAATATATAAATGACCTCCAAACTGCGACAACTAAATACTCGGCGTTATTTGCACAATTTTTGCAAGATGAGCAGGGTTTTGATGGTGTAGAAAAAAGGGTGCAGCAGGCAATCCAGAAAGGAATCCAGGAGGCAATGCAGCAGCGTCGCGTTCTTGCTAGACGGTCCTTGTGTTGTCCCTGCTTGGGCCCGTGCTTTCTCCGGTGCTGTGGCGAGGTAGAGGATGAATGTGATGAGCAATCATGAAAGATGATTATAGCTTGAATATCATAAGAGGGAAGATGAAAATAATGGCAAGTATAATAATATGTACATTTATTGTGCGAGAGGCGAAAAGCGCAGACATAGAACCCTGTAGTGTTGCCTACTATTTAGGCACTGTGAGAAAGAATGATGATATACTCCTTTCTTTTTTGAATGCATTGCGGACACCTTTGAATTTTTTGATAGAACACAAGATTCGGACTGATAATCTTGAATCAAAATTCAGAGATTTGGATCTTACCCGTGCACAAAAGTATATGAAATTTCAAAAAAGTCTGTATGCATCCGCAGAAAAGCTTCTGGGAGAGAGAGAGGGCTTCCTTGACGCGAGAGATGTCGCATCTGCAGTGTTTTGGCGCGAGATAGAAGGCAGGGTCACTGTGAAAGTTGCAGACATACCTCCAAATATTAAAAGCGCGTCTCTTTTTCATTCTAACTACGGTGAGTATAGTACTGCTCTCGAACCTTTGCAAGACCTGACGCGATATTTTGCAAGCTTTGATCGAAGTCAAAAAAGGCAACAGAAATGCCTCGATGATTTCAAAAAAGTGATAACTAGAGATCGAAAAGATAAAGTGTCTAAGACTAACAAGGAGAAGGGACGTGAGGATCTGATAGTGTGGTCTATTTCTTTATATAAGGAATATATAACTGATCTTCGCGAAAAGATGACCCAATACTCGGAGGTATTTACAAAAACTTTGGAGTGCGAAGCGCACTTTGTGGCTGTAGCAAGAATAATGCAGGAGGAAAGCAAGCAGAGTCGTCCTGCTAGATGTGCCATACTGTAGTTACGCTTTTTTTGTTGTGTTGCAAAGAAGGGAAGAGCTTTCGACTGGATGTAAGTCTTAACAAGCATTTTGAACCCTTGGCAAGTCAGAGAGTAGAGTTGATAGGGAGTTTATGGTGCAATTGAAGACACTGACAATAAGATCTTTCTTTGTTGAAGAATCTTCTGGGAAAGAAAGAGAAATATGAAGAGAAGGAGTGTGTGAAATGCGAGGATTTTCAATCCTCAATGCTGTCAGCTTTTAATATTTTAACAAAAGTGTTCTAGACCTTGAGCATAATAATGGAGTATGAAAAATGAAAAGCATAATGACCATATCTGCGTTAATTGTGCCACAGGCGCAAGGTGTAAAAAAGTTGGCAGTACGCCAGAGAGAGAGAATAGAAAAAATGCCAGCTCTTTGAGAGGTTTTGTGCAATTGCATAAATCTCTTAGGATATAGTTTTGACTTCTCTACGTTTTTAGTGTTTTTTTAATGTGTCAATATGTGCTAAGATCCAGATGATTCCCTATTGATAGTGACTCCTTATTAGTGAGGGTGAACAATGCAAATAATAAGAAACATCATGATAATATGTTCACTGACTGCGTTACAGTCGAAAGCAGGCAAGTTGACATTAGATAATGCGCTTAGCTTATTTTATGATTTTATGGTTGCTGTTTTTTGCGGCGTGTTAGTATGTGCAAAAGAGGCATTGATTATTGATAATCAATGCGTTGAGTGAGAGTGAATGATGAAAATAATGAAAAGTATAATGATCATAGGGGCGATGACTGTGTTACCAATGCAAAGCGCAAAGAATGATTTGCTATTAGATACAGAGGCCCAAGGGAGCTCGGTTTCCATGCTTGATAATACTCTTGAGCAAATGTTGAATCTGACGCCTGTGTCACCAATGCAAAGCGCAAGTGCGGGTATGCTACAGCACGGTGGCTTGAGAGAGGTGCATACTGTCAAGGATCTTAATAGTTTTATTCAAACGAGTATTCAAATTTTTGATATTATGGCGCCGCAAATATTTACAAGTATACATTTTTTGGCTGCACTAGCATCAAAAAATATTTACTATTCTGATTCAGATGCCGACACCCTAACATCTCTGGGGCAAAATTTTGCAAAGGAATGGTGTGATGCAGCCTGTCAGGCGAATCTGCCGTCTCGGGTTTATAGATTGCTGAGTCACCCTATATACTCGCTAGAGGGGGAGCGAGGTGCTCTGCGTTCTTATGCAAAGGCTTTGAGCATTGTGGAATCATGCCGGGATTATCAGACTTTGGACAAAAATCAGAAGAGTTATATCACTGCTGCTAGAAAAAAAGCTGAGGAATTTTTGGCACACTGCGGCAAGGACTATCGGGATTTGGAAAACAAACAGCAGAGCCTTATCTCTAGTGTCAAAGAAGGTTGGCAAAGCTTGATAGCTGAGAAATGTGTTGTGGGAATTGTTACGGATCACGGGCTGGCGATGTTCAGTTCAACTGAGATTATGTATCAGGAGCAGGAGATTTTTGCAGTTTTTGACATATTTTCGTCGGGCGCAAATGTTAGAAGAGATGTTATGAAAAAATATCTGGCGCACGCCAGGAGGGTCGTGCAATTTGCAGATTGTGAAGATGCTTCTGTCTCATAATGTAGCGCTAAAAAAGTAAGGATATCTCTCTTGAGTTATTCAAAGGAATGTAATTGAATATAATAAAAATATTGCATACTTATGTTTTTGTGTTGTTGAAACTATCAGGTTGTATCTACTAGCAAGAGGAGCAAGAGTGCTATGATAAAAATGATATTTTATCGTTGCTAAGGATACAACTTCCAAATGATAATTGTGAGTTGATTGTGTGCTAGGTGCAAAGTGTGAGTTTATGCTGATTGAAACTTGCGAAAAAAGTAGAAGACTGTAATACCAAAAAAGGGAGGTTGTGCTCTCCCTTTTTTTATTACAAAAATGCCACGTATAGACTTGTGTGCTATGTTCATGGGCAGTAATTTTTATAAAAACATGTTGCGTGTGTTATTCTTGAAGAAGCAAAACAATGACAGTTGAGAGTGATGAACATAATCAAAAATATAATGATCACATGTGTGCTGCTTGGATTGCAGGCGCAAGCAGGCGAGCCAAGAGAGGACAAAGAAGGTCATACCTTTCCTGTTAAACCTTTCCAACCGCTTGAGCAATGGGATGCTGAATTATGTGCTTGTGAGGATAGCGTCATTAAGATTTTGGGTTATCTTGTTAAAGCAGAATTTCTGCTTATGGATTCTCCAGTAGGCAAGAAGGATGAGTCAACGCAACACGTACATATAGTTAGCCGAGATCTTGCAAAAAATATGGGCGTAGAGGGCGAAATTCTTTGCGCGCAACCAAATAAGAATTTAAGGGCATATGTAAAAAATAGAAGTGATCTGAGCGCAAAAGCCAGACAGTATATTAAGGCTTGCCAAAAATTGCGTGCAATCGGAGATACTTTGTTTGTGAGTAGCCGTTTTGATGTACTAACACACGTGTTCAATGGCCAAAAGGTTGTATCTCAAAATCCTGTATGCGTTTCTTTTTGTACTTTTGACGATGCTTTGGATGCGCTGCAGAGTCAACTCGCTCATTATAACTGTTGGAAACAAAATCAGAAGGGCAGCCTTGCACGTGATCAGAAACAAAGTGTAACTAGCCAAAATTTTACTCATGATATAATTGCTCACTCCTGCGCGCGCTCTGTTTATGGAGGGTCGCAGGTTCAGTTTCAGCATATGAATTTTACGTCTGATATAACTGCTCCCTCCTGCGCATGTGGTGCTTATGGAGGATTGCAGATTCACTTTCAGCATCTGAATGAGAGAATTTCTCTGCTGACGGGGCTTTCCCGGGACTATGAAAAATTTTTATCTACAGAGAAGGATTTGCTGATGCATCAGACGGTTAAGCAACTGCGCAAGCTAGTGGCCGAATATGCTCTCTCTTTGCGTCAGAAGGCTTCTGGCTCTGATCTCTCTTTGCGTCAGAAGGTTTTTGCTATATGGCAGACAATAAAGAAACGCGGCTCCTGAACAAGGGGGGCGAATCCTGTGGATGCTTTAGAGCTCAAAGTGTTTGGTATTGTGGTTCTAGGGAGGTTATGATCCCCCTTTTTATTGCGCCTTATGTGCATGAGAGGCAGTCATTTTGTACAAGAATGTGTTGCGAAGTGTGCTAGTATTGATAAGTAAAACAATGCAAGTTGAGAGTGAGGCTGAATGATGAACATTATGAAAAATATTATGATTATATGTGTGATGATTGTATCGCAAGCGAAAGCAAGTGCGTTATGCGAAGAGAGAGAAGGTTTGCCTACCAGCTCTTTCCAAACGATTGTGAACTGGAATGATGAATTATGCGGTTATGAGGATAACATCGTGAATATCTTGCATGATCTTACTCAAAAAGAATTTGAACTTAAGCGTGTGTCAGACGCCGCAACGAGTTCTGTAAAGTATGCAATAAGTGTGATGGGATCTCTTCAAGACAAAGTGGGGCAAGCGGGCCAATCTCATTGTGACGAGCCAAGTGCTTCTTTCATACAACATGTCAAAAATAGAGACGCGCTGATCAAAAAGGCCCGATCGTATATTAATGATTTCCAAGGATTGCGTGAAGGAGGAGCACTAATTATGCTTTTATTGGGCACTTTGGGCACTATAGATACACATTGTTCTGAAAGCGCCCACGTTTCCCGATCCCCTATCAAGGGTCAAGAAAAAAAGGTTATGCCGGCAAATCCGCCTCGTTCTTTTAATACTGTTCACGTTGATTTGAAAGCATTGAAGGGTCGGATCGAAAAGTATCTGTTTTCTCTAGACGGGCAGATATACGCTTTACGATCTGTTGAAAAACAGGTCGTCCGGCCCAAACTATTGAGTCATCCAGAAGCTGCTTACATTTTCAAAGAGAGTGTTGCTTTCTGCTTTCACCATTATTGCTCATATCTGTATGAGCGCAAAGATCGTATGGAGACACTCTTCGAATTATGTGACCAATACTTGGTCAAAGAGAGGACTTTTTTTGACTCTCGGGCGGGTCAAGCACTGAAAGCTGGCAATTAAAGATATGCTCGACTATTTCTGGTGCCTCTAGGCATGATGTGGCTCAATATGCGTGATCGAAGGTAAAGCAAAGGGTGGGAAAGGTGTGTGCCAGGCGAAAAGTTCATACGATCTGCCATTAGGTGCAAATACGGCATGAGTTTTGTTCATCTGCTCAGTTTTTGCTGAAAGTGCATAATGAAATGCGCACTGTGATGGGTGAGTGCATTGAAGAGATGGCTTTTTTTTGCTAACTCTGATCTCTCTTTTCGTTGGGGAATTTCTGCTGTATGGCAGAAAATAAAGAAACGCTGATCCTGAACAAGGGGGCGAGTTTTATGGGTGCTTTGGAGCTCAAAGAGTTTTGTACTGTGGTGCCACAATGGAGGTTATACAGGACCTTTTTTTATTGCGTCCTATGTGCATAAGAAGTAGTTATTTTGTATAAAAATATGTTGTAAAGTGTGCTAGTGTTTATTAGTTAAACAATGCAAGTTGATAGTGAGGCTGAATGATGAACATCATGCACAACATCATAATTATATGTGCACTGATTGTGTACCAGGCGCAAAGTGCCGTCGGAGATCCGCCAATAGATGGTGTAGCTCAGGAGTTAAGGTTAGAAGATGCTGCTGGTTATGTTCAGGTTTATCCCCACACCCTCTTATGTTATTGGGATGAGGTATTGCAACAGTCCCTAGATCTTTTACTTGCACAGGAAAATAAATCTGAAAGAGTTGAGCTTTTTCGGAAAGTCAGCAAGACTATGCAAGGTGTATCTTCTGACGAGGTAGAGCGGTATATAGCGTTTAGAACCAAATTGGCATTCAATGCACAAAAGTTTAAGGGCCAATTTGAGGAATTGGGTCAAAAATCACAACCATTCTTTATTAGCGAGGACACACTTTTGCAAAAGGATGGGTGTAAGAGTGTGCAGTGCATTCTAGAATGCTTTACTGTACGATTACGCAAGTGTGAAAAATGCTTTGATAGTTTGCAGGAAAAGCTGTTGCAAAGCGACCAATTTTTAGCAAACCATACAGATCCTCAGAGTGATATTGCTCAGGGGTGTGCAAGACTCTTCTCCGATCAAACTTATAGAGACTATGTATCTAAGAAAAAAATGATGTTGTCCCAATGTCGCGAGATATTTGAGCAAGCTCTAGCGACAGAGGTGAGTTTTTCTGATCTAGTAAAAACCCTGAATTGGAGGGTGTCCACCATGGGACGTATATGGAATTGGGCAGTAGAAACTTTTAAGGCTGTAGAAGAGTCTGATCTAGTAAAAACCCTGGATGATGTGTACATGGAATTGGGCGGTAGAACTTGTTAAGGTTGTATGGAATGAATAAAAAGGGACCAGATATATTATAGAAATGTCAGAAATTCATGATAAATCAGAGAGTTTTGTGCAAGAAAACAAGCCTTGTTTTGAAGGTGGTTTTTAATAATTATGCAATAAACAAACGAGGGATATGGTTTGACAATTTTTGCACGTCTTCGATCTTTAGGTGTGTGCTATACTGTAAAAATTTGAAGCAACACTCCTAGAAGTAAATGCATTACAACATATAACTGAGTTATAAACGACAATTGCAACAGTGAAAGTTGATGAGCCAGGTGATCGGCTCTTGGTTGAGAATTTTAAAAAACGGAAATAGTAGAAAAATTGCTATAAAAAAAGCAATCGGATCAATGATCTTTTGTCCCAACTTATCCTGCAAACATTCACCAAAACAAACTCAATGCACCTTCATATGTATGTAGAATCTGGCTTCTATTCATTCAAAGAAATTCTCTGAATACCATAACAATATTCAACACTTAGTTATATTGAGCGTTGTGTTACAAATGCAAATAGCTAAAACCTCAAACGGAGGGAAAAGTATGCGAGTATGTAGATAGTCTTGAGAGGGAGTCGCGATGAAAATAACGAAAAGTATCATAGTCATATGTGCATTGATTGTGACAGATGTGCAAAGCGCAGACACAGAGCGCAAGAGTGCTGCTAATTATTTAGATGATTTGAGCGTAGGGAGTGCTCGAATCATCTCTTTTTTAAAAGGATTGGAGAAACCTTTGAGTTTTTTGAGTGAATACGGTGTTCAGATTTATGATTTTGAAGCAAAATTTGAGAGCAGGGTAAAGAGTTATATCAAAGAGCATGAAAATCTGTGGGAAAAAGCGACAAATGTTTTGAGAGAGAGAGAGGAATTGTGTGGCGTGATGGAGGTAGTGTGTGAAGCGTTTTGGAAATATGACATAGAAGGCGGGATCATTGTTGTGAAAAAAACACCGAACAGAACTTTTCTACCTGCTTTTCGCCCTTGCTTTGATCCGTATAAGAGTGTTTTAGAATCTTTGGAAGACTTGAATCGTGCTTTCTGGATGTTTGATCAGGAGCTAACTAATTATCAGAAAATCCTCGATAATTTTAAACAAGCGATGACTAGATTGCGGCAAGAGGAAATACCTAAAACCAAAAAGGATAAGGTGTTAGAGAATCTGATGATTTTTCACATTACGCTTTGTGAGAAACAAATACCGTCTCTCACAAAGATGAGAGGAAACTTGCAGGTATTTGAAGCAGCTTTTGAGGTCGAGAAGCAATCTGTTTATGAGGCAAAAATGGTGCAAGAGGCAATCAAGAAGAGTCGTTCTTATCGATGTGCCATACTGTAGTTTTTATACGCTTATACCTTTTTGTTATGTTTTAAAGCATGTGATATGATCTTGATTGACAAAGAATGCAGGTGCGGAGCTACGCTTATTTATATATTCAAGTTCTAAGTGATGCGCTTGAGAAAACTTGATGTAAGATTTTATAGAGAGTGATTTTTGCATAACGATTTTACAAAAATTTATTACTGGTGAGTTTGATAATTTAATGTTAGCGTAAGTTTGGTGAGTTTGATAATTTAATGTTAGCGTAAGTTTGGTGAGTTTGATAATTTAATGTTAGCGTAAGTTTGGTGATTGAAGATAATGACAATGATACAAAATATAATAATCTCTGTGATGATTTTTTTGCAAGCGCAAGGTGCCGCGAATAGCTGCCCATTACCAGAGGATATAGAATCAGCTAGTGCGCAATTTTCTGATCTAAAATTAGATATGAAAACCAGCACAGATATTGGTCGCTCTCTTGCGAGTATTCTGCAGGTATCTTGGGAGATCGATAGTTTGATGGAGTGCGAAAATACCTGTTTAGATATTTTAGCTGAAAAATTCCCAGAAGTGGATAAGGCTCTCCCTATGCAATTTGCCGAATCATTCTCTGAGCGGAAAAATTCAGAAAATCCTGTATCAGAAAATCCTGTTGCTGTGCAGCTCAATGATTTAGTGACCTCTGGTGCGAGGGAATATTTTGACATCATGGACATGTTTGATGGCCTATGGAATTTTATGCAGACGCATTGGGATTTTGACCCATCCTGGAGTGATGATCACCAGGGCAGTTTTCGAGATTCTTTACCCTCTGTGCGCGATGTTTTGGATCATTTGGCGCAACACAGAAAAATCTATCAGGAGTTGGAAGACAAGCAGAAGCAAAGTTTTGCTTCGTTACAAACATTGATGACCGAACGTTTTGGCGTAACAGTTCCTCCTGTTTTTCGGAACACCATGGAAAGGCTTTCTATGTATTGTGCAGGTGCAGATAACAGAAAATACACTGCATGCACAATTTTAAATCTATTGAAAAAGTTGTGCACAGATGTTGTGCAAGAAAAAGAAAGCTGAAAAAGAGAATGTGGTTTTTGAAATAAGAGCACAAAAAAATTGTATCGCTTACTTTTTCACATTTTAGTGTTTTTTGAACCAGAATGTTCTATCTATGGAAATAGGTAGTTGTGAATTTTTAAAGCAATATCTAGAGCCAACTTCCTTGGGCAGTTTGTGATATTGTATGATTGACCTGTCCTTTCCAGATAGGGTTGGTTGTATTCGTGCTTTTTGTGCTTAAGCACCATCTTCTGTAGAGTATACATTAAGAAAGCAGCGTGTCTGGGAGAAGGTGGAATGGCGTAGAAGACGGGGTCATTGTTGAACAATCCTTTCTCATACTGAAATGGTAACTTTTTGTTCTCTCGAATCTGATTGTAATGGTGCTGCAGAATCTTTACAAGATTTGAAGTAATATTTAACAGAATTTGAGAAGATTCGCGTAACGCCTTAGCATTGCATCAGTGCCTTAAAAAGAGCGATGCTCTCTGAGCAAGATGGAATTGATAATACCCATGCTGATAAGGATATCAGAAAAAGATTTGTGACCCCTGTTGCTTTATGAGCAATATATAACTAATCTCCAAGCGAAGATCTGCAAATGCTCGACGTTATTTGAAAATCTTTGGAAGATGAGCGTGGATTTAAAACAGTGATGAAGGCGGAAATCAAGAAGAGGCGTTCTTTTTTTTTGTCCTGTAGTTATTATACGCTTATACCTTTTTTGTTATGTTGCAAAGTAGGGGGGTCTTCAATTGTATTGTCGGCGCAAAGTGCAGAGGGTCTGCAATCACACTCTTCGCCATCCAGTAAAGATAGAAATTTTTTTCTTTCCCTACTCTGAGAGTATGGTGTGGCATCACGGTCCATGATTTTATTGAACATACTTCTATAAAAAGCAAAGCTGATAATGATGAAAGAAAAATTGTTTTTAATTGCAAATATGATAAAATACTGCTGGAGTGTTTTTCAAATAAAGGGCAAATGAAAATAATCAAAAATATAATGATCATAAGTGCGCTGATAGCGTTGCAATTGCAAGCAAGCGATTTGCCATTAGATGGCGTAGATGCAAAAGATGATGCAATCAGATTTCTTGTGCAAGCAAGCGATTTGCCATTAGATGGCGTAGATGCAAAAGATGATGCAATCAGATTTCTTTTTCAGTTTATACAACAAGGGTCTAACTGCTGCATTTTTGAGCGGGATATCCTTGACATCTTGCAGTGTTTAAGTAAAGCAACACCCAAACGAAGCGAGATTCCTCCAGCCTATTTGGAACAGGAGTCTGTGCAAGAATACATGGATATGATAGACAGGCTGACACTTCATATCGCGAAGTACTATGATCTAATATGGGAATCAATGAGGTCTACAAATGGCGCTCACGAGATATATCACGCTGTGTGTGAAAGCCTGAATGTTCAGTCAAAAGAGCTCGGGCGTCAGTCAGAAGAGCTCAGGCGTACGAAACCTGCTGAGATTTTTGCTGATAATCTAGAAGGTTTTTTGCAGAGGTTGCAGGAACAAACCGAGGCGTATGAAATATCGCAAGTCAATCAGCAGGCGATGCACCATGAGGCACAAAAGCGCTGTGAGGAAAGCGATCTTTTCTTGAGTGCAAGCGTGGCTATGATAGATAAGCTGACACTTCATATCGATCAGTACCATGACGGAGTGCGCAAAGTAATGAGGTCTGGAGAGGGCTTTATTGCGATATATCACACTGTGCGTGCAAGCCGGCAGGTGCAGTCGTATGTAGTGAATTTTCAGGAGTTTAAACGCCTGAGTGTTCAGGCGTCTGAAAGCCTGAACATTCAGTCAGAAGAGATCCGGCGTACGAATCATGATATTTTTTCTTCTAATGGAGAAGGTCTTTTGCAGAGGTTGCAGGCACAAACCGAGGCGTGTGAAAGATTTCAGATGTGGATGGCACAAACCGAGGAGTATGAAAGATTGCAGATGTACCCGGATTTCTCCAGAGCCGAAAGACTGCAAAGGTTGCAGGCACACGCTGAGGATTGTCAAAGGGAGCATGAAACATTTCAGCAGGAGAGGCGAGCGCGCTGTTATCGTAACTATGATGCTGCTTTCGGTGAAGGGTATAAAGTCTGTACCGATTTGAGAATAGATTTTCTGCAATCATTAAAATTTGATTTTCCCAATTTTTTAAAGCAAGAGAAGGATTTCAATCAATCTGAGTTAGGCCAATCCTTGCAAAAGTTGTTAATAGAGTCAACGTTCTACAGAGAGTCTGAGAGTCCTGCTAGATGTGCCATACTGTAGTTACGCTTTTTTTGTTGTGTTGCAAAGAAGGGAAGAGCTTTCGACTGGATGTAAGTCTTAACAAGCATTTTGAACCCCTGGCAAGTTAGAGAGTAGAGTTGATAGGGAGTTTATGGTGCAATTGAAGACACTGACAATAAGATCTTTCTTTGTTGAAGAATCTTCTGGGAAAGAAAGAGAAATATGAAGAGAAGGAGTGTGTGAAATGCGAGGATTTTCAATCCTCAATGCTGTCAGCTTTTAATATTTTAACAAAAGTGTTCTAGACCTTGAGCATAATAGAAGATAGAAAAAATGCTGCTGCCAGATCTTTGAGAGGTTTTGTGCAATCGTATAAAGCTCTGAGGATATAGTTTTGATTTCTCTACGTTTTCAGTGTTTTTTAATGTGTTAATATGTGCTAAAATTTGTATGCTTGATAGTGAATCTTTTTATATAGTGAGGATGAACGATGCAAATAATAAAAAACATTATGATCATGTGTGCATTGCTTGCGTTACAGCTGCAAGCAAGCGATCTGGCACTAGGCGCAGGTGAAAAGGTTAGCCTTCACGACTCTTTAAAGAGGAGGCAGTATTTGTCTGATCATAAGGTTTTCAAGCAATTTGTGCAAAGGGAGTATGACTTATATGATTGTGAATCAGCAATCATGTATACCTTTTCTTATTTGACTAAACAAAAATGCATGAAAGCATCTTTTTCTGAAGCGTTCTTAGCACAGAATTCTGTGCAAAAATATATAGCTGTGAGAGCAAAGATGGCAGATAGTGCCGCAAATTTTTACACTGAGTGCTCTGTATTGTGTGAAAAAGGAAAGAAGATTTCAAGGACACTGGATAGCTACTATAGAGACTTTTGTGACAAATGTGCTTTTGACCGAGAAGAAATGTCTCGACAGGATCTCGCATCTTACTCTACTGTGGAAGCGGCTTTGACGGGATTGTGTGCAAAAATCAAAGAGCATCAAAGGCTGCAGGCAGAGCAGCAGGCGGATTACTGGGTGACAAAAATGTTGCTATATAACAAAGCCCTTTTCTCTCTGATGGTTGATGAAATAGACTATTACACCACTACTCAAATCCATTATGAGCAACAGATGCATGAGAGAGTCAGGTTGATGAAAAAATTCTACGATTCATGTTCAGTTTTTTTGCAGGAAGAGCAGGATGTTTGTGCACCCGATGTGGGCCAGGCGCAGGGTAAGGGTAAGAGATCACCCCGACACCTCTCTTTCCTTTCTAAGGTTAAGACATTATTGAGGTTGATGGCTAATTGTTATAGTGATGTTTTTTTGTGTTGTACATGTATAGATAAGACATTAAAGGAATGATACCGTGTAACAAAAATTAAGGATAAAAGATGCAAATAATGAAAAATATAATGATAATATGTGCACTGCTTACGTTGCAGGTGAAAGGATCCAAGGGTGGTGAAGATAGCCAAACTGAGGCTATTTTTCAGCCTGTGATGCAAGTACATGAGAAAATGTGCACTTTGAGGAGTGAGTTGATTGGCAATATGTGTGTGTTGGTTCAAACAACAACTACTCCATCTGAGGGACTTGATCCACAGAGGTGTGAAGATTGGAAAAACAATCTGTGCAAAAACGCACAAGAGTTTGAGGATGCTTGCAAACAATTGGAGAGAAAAGAAAAAGATATGCTTGATTCGTATTGTTTTGTTCAAACATCATCTTCGATGGATAGTTGTGCTGAGGATGATAGTATGGCTTCTGTTTTGGAAAAGGTGACGCAAGGATTACAAAAGCATGGACGTTTGGAAAAAGAGCAAAAAAAACACCTTGACGCTTGCATGAAGTGTGTAAAGGAGGATGGCGATCAGCGGCTCTTATGTAGCTTATATATCTGCTATGCACGTGAGAGAGAAGGGACCATGGCGAGATTTTTCTCTAGATTTGCAAATGCTTTGTTGGAACCATATGGACCAAACATTATGCAGGCAACAAGCGCAATAGAGGGTTCCACACCTTTTGAGTATGTGGTGCAATGGAGTAAAGCAATGTGTAATGTGCGGAATAGGTTGATGGGCGAGATGGCTGCTTTGTTGAAAGATAGTGAAACCGCTCAAGTTTTTGCATTAAGTGCGCGCTCAGAGTATGCTGAAATTTATACAGAATTTATAAAAAATCTGTGTGCAGATGTGAAAATTTTTCAAGATTGTGCGGAAAAATTGCAGCTAGAAGAAGACCGTATCTTGGATGGGTTGCGGAGGCTTGCTCCAGAGCCGGAAGGTGCGGTAAAGTCGGAAGATCTAGAGCCGAAAGGTGTAGTAAAGTCGGAAGATCTAGAGCCGAAAGGTGCAGTAAAGTCAGAAGATCTCGATTCGGAAGGTGCAGTAAAGTTGCAAGGCGTTGTGACAAAGTCTTTGAAAAAAGTGGTGCAAAGCTTTTCAGACCATGCGTTTTTAGAAGAAAGTCAGAGAAAACACATAAAGCATTTATCACAATATATGAATAGTGAATTTGCTATTTTTCCGACGCAGCAAGATCTTGCCAAACCCTTCTCTCAAAAAAATTGGCAGGATAAAGCGCGTAAAACCGCGCGAACATCTTTAAAATTCTATGTGCACTATGCCTCTGAGAGAGAAAAGGATATGGCAATATTCTTCTCTAAATTTGCAAACGCTTTGAGAGAAGAAAATGAGCTTTCTGCTGAAATGGCGCAAGGAAGGGAATGGATGAATTTTTGTAGATTTCTTTAGATGTGCTGTAAAAAGAAGAAGTAAAAGATATCGTGAGTTTAGCAGATCCCATCAACGTTGGGATCGATCTGTGTCCAGATGCAAAAATGATCGTTTATCCTTGCTAAGACTACAATTTTCAATGAAATGTGAACAGTGAAACTTATGTGCTGTTTTAAAGTGTGCTATACGTGAAAGAGGCAGTGATTATTGACAATCAATGCTTTGGGTGAGGGTGAACGATGACAATAATGAAAAGTATAATGATACTATCTCTGATGACTGTATTATCAGTGCAAAGCGCCAATAATGATTTGTTATTAGACAAAGAGGGAATAGGCGCACGTGTTGCAGACTCTCTTGCGATTTTTGTGCAAAGGAGTAATACACTCCTTTCTTTGTGGCCTAAAGCATGGGAAATGGTAGATTTTTTTACTATACTGGAATCAAAAAAGACGAGAATTTCTCCAGGATCAAACTCTCTAAAAAATTTGTTACAGCGCTTTGAAGCTGAATGGAGAGAAACAATCAAGGGTGTGATGGACACGTCTGCTAGCATTCTATCCTTTTTTGAGGCATACTGGCAGCCTTGTCTATTCGCACCAAAGGATAAGGAAAAAGGTAATTCAGTTATACGACAGGCTAAAAGAATTTTGGATCAATGCCAGGGTTATGAAACTTTGGGCGCGCAAGAGATAGTGTGTATCACTGCTACTGCAAAAGAGGCGTGGGAAATTTTGGAGCAGTGTGTCCAAGAACATGCGTCTTTGGAAGACAAGCAGATGAGACTTATCGCTACTCTCCAAGAAGATTTGAAAAAATTGATAGCTGAGCCATGTTATGTGTCAGTTGATCCGGATCGGTGGCAGAAGATCTTTGAAGCTCAAAGCGCCCAGAATGATGAAGATTTGGAAGAGTGGAAGGTGAGACAGCAAGAAGATTTGAAAGCATTGACAGCTGCGCCATGCTATGAAGCAGTTGACCTGCCTAAGTGGCAGAAGATCATTGAAGATCAAAACGGTTTGGAAAAATTGAAAAAATCAACCACAGGAAAATGTTATGTGCTCATTGGTTTGAATGAGTGGTTGCAGGTCTTTTCACATCTTGATTTATTGAAGTCAGGCGCAAAAGCTAGAAAAGATATGATCCGAGAATACCTGACTCCATTTCAGACGATTGTGCAATTTGAAAAGCCTCCAAGTGGTTGATGTGATTGAAGGTTTTGAAATAAATGTTTTGATTGACAATTTTCGATATGATATGATTTGAATTGGTGGAAATGGCATAAGCAAGACTGCACTTAGTTAAAAAAATGGATTGGTGCAGCAGATTGTCTCGAGGTTGCGAAGCGTGATCTTCTTTCAAATCTTGAATCATATAATCAATATGCAGATCAGAGCGAAGATTTTATGATAAAAATATTGGATCACTTTATTAATTTTTTCAAATTTTGCTTGGTACAAAAAACGTGAAAAACTAGAAAATGCAGAGAGTGTTGCTAGTGAGTTTTTATGTACTATACTGTAGTGCCAAAAGGGGATACAATGCACATCATAAAATGTTGTGTTGAAAACACAAGGGGAAAACACGCAGATGAGAAAAAGTATGTTAACATATAGAAAAAATTAGGAGAAAACCATTTTTTTAACACAAAAAGGATGTAAGATGAGAATGATAAAAAATATAATGATATGCATGCTGATTGTGTCACAGGCGCAAAGCGCAAGCATACACAATCCACCATTAGACCCTCCAGCGGTTCGTGTCCGGAAGGTGAGTGTGAAGATAAGCGATCTTACAGCTATCCTGGAAACTGTATTCCCTTCAGTCCCTGCGCAACCTACGAACATGCAGAGGTGTGATGCAGCATGCGATAAGAAGGATCTTTGGCATACTAGATTGGTTGACGAATCGCGCAAGCGGGCCAAAAAAATGACTCATCGTTCTCTGTGGAGGCATCATCTAATGAGCTGCTTAGAGGATTTTTTGTATAGCAGCACAAGTTCTTTGCTTGAATGTAACTGTCAACATCAAGATAGAGTGTCCAATGCGACTGAGTATCAGGTCTTTCAAAAAAAGGTTCTCAAAGACGCAGAAGAGATGCGGGCTATTGGCTTTGAATTGCAAGACGAGAGTATTCAAGACGCAGAATTGCTTGAGGGTGTTTACCTTGCGTTTTGCGACACTAAGCCAAAGAGGGCTGGCGATCACGAAAACAAAACCTTGATTCCGCACTCTACCAATCGTTGTGATGGGGAGTATTTTTTTAAAAACTGGGAGGTAATGATCAGGGATTATCAGGCTTTATGCGCAGAGCAGAAGGCAGACTTGATGGTTTTAAAAGATCTGCCTCATCAGGACGGTGGTGCAGATTTTGTTTCCGGCATTAATGAAGAGTTTGACGATTATTTGCAACATGTAGCTGGTAAAGCAGCGCTGATGCAGACATTATACGAGAAAACTAATTGGTTTATGCAAAAACATAAGGTTTTTGCTCTGAAAGGTCTAAAGTCTCAACTGAAGCTAAATCTCTCAGGTCAATCCAAACCGAGCGCTCCCCCACCGACCTATCCCAAACCGAAGCGTCTCCAATCGAAGTGTCCCCAACCGATCTATGCTGTACCGTGGATTGCTGGCGAGAGCGTTGCGTGAGAGTTACTCTATTAAGGGAATGTGGTCGCACACAAGCGGTGGCATGACTCTTGCTTTATGAGGTAGCAGATCAAAATAATCAAAAGTGTAATGGAGTTTATGTGCGCTGATTGTGTTTCAGTCAAAGTTGATGTTGTACCATTACAAGTTTGCATTGATTGCTGTGACTGAAACGTCTATTTCTTGGTGTGCAGGAATGAAAATGATTCCTATGAATTGTTAAAGGTGATGGCCGCCTATCACCCGTGTCTCAAAGTCATAGAAAAATTTACACGCAAGCGTAGCTATTGTGCATGCCAGGTTTTAAAACATGAAAAATATCAGGTTTTCTTTAATTTTATGTTTGATTTTTTTTAAAAAAGAGTGTCATGTTTATAGGAAGGTTAGTGAATCATCACTGCTTTGAATGATAATGAGGCTACACGATAAAATCCATTAAAAGTGGAATCGATATGTTGATTTTGTTGTCAGCGCAAAGCGTCGATATTCGCAGTAACAGTATCGCAGATACTGCTCTCTTAGCTCTGATAATGCATGTACGATTATGTCCTGATGATAGATCGCGCAGCAGGGGGTATGAAAGCTATGTGAGATAAGAGAAAGGGTCAGGGCATCCATAAATTGGCTTAGGTTCAGAACGCAGGGCGTTATTATGATGAGCTGCTTTGACCTATGTGAGATACTCTCAGCGCTATACCTGCGGTGGTGCAAAAAAAGGAGTGTATGCAAGAGCTCTCTTTTTTGATTGAATTGAAAGGAATACAATGAACATAATAAAAAATATGCTGATTGTCTGTGTGATGATTGGGTTTCGGGCACAAAGTGCAGAATCAGCAGATGCACAATTAAGCAGCGAAGATAGAGGTGTTGTTGCCAAACCTATAGCCCGCCATTTTAAGGATCTTGTGGCAATGCATTATACCGCATGCAGTTTGGCATGCAGTTTGGATAATAGATTGCTTTTGTCCATACTTTATATCATTGATAACCATTTTTTATCTGAAGCTCTTATTTTGAAACTAAACAAGAAGGAGAAGGGATACAGGTCTTTTAAAAGCGAGCTGAGTGCAGAAATGCAATCTTTACATGAATCGTTCAAATCGCATGAGTTAAAATTGGATGAGTTAAAACAGAGGGACTGTTCTGCACACAACCCAATTGATAAAATCTGGAGTCTTGTCTGCGTAGATTCAGGTTGTCAGAATGAGGCTGCAATAGACAAAAAACATCTTATGTCTCAGATTAGATCCGATGATAGTAAGCCTACGCTTGAAGATTGCAGAGCGCAAGGGAAGAGTTTGCTTGAAGATTTAAAAGAGTCAGAGGATTGGTATGTAAGGTCTAGGTCGTTTGCAAATTTAAAAGATCAAGTAAAGAGTTTTCTTGAAGATTGCGTTGCGCGAGAGGCTTTGCGCGTAAAGCATATGAAAGCTTTGAGTTGTGTGCAAGCCTTGATTAAGCGTAGCGGTGATGGTTTGGCCGTGCAGTCTTCTGTTGCTGAAAAAATGGGCAGTTTTGTAAATGAGAGAGACAAACTGTTCCGAGAGTTAATTGAGAAATTTTTGAAAGCTCTAGAAACAGAGAATTCTTTTTCTTATGTGAAGAATGAGGGTTGAGGGTGATCAAGAGAGTGCACCTAATTTCAGAAATTAATAACTGCGGCATACTATAGTGCAAAAAAAGAAGGCCAAAGATTCCCTTTTTTATTTCAAGTAATGCACGCACTTTTAGTGTTTCAAGCGCAAGGATTACAGCCGAAACGATAGAGTGCAAATCTTGATTTCTGTTTAGTGATATATGTTTAGACTCAGCAATCCTTGTCTCTATGTGCTATAGAGGATCCAGCAATTTGAAGATCTTCGTTGGAAAGTAAGTTGAGAAAGAAAGATAAATCTGAAGAGTAAAATGCAGCCTTGAACAATGAAAAAATTTGAACCACGTTGGATTTATTAATATTAAGTTTTTTGTATGCTTTGTATGCCAAGACAACAAAGTTGTGCGGTTCACAATAATGACAAAGATAATGAAAGATTGTCAAGGGTTCAAAATTTTTCTCCCACTTCAGAATTAAGGCGAAAGTATAGTAAGTTTTAGAAAAAGTCTGAGCGAGCATGAAAAAGAGTTTGTTTTGATGTGTGGGGATTCATCGATTTTGCGACGTTTCTTGTTCTATGCAGACTGTGTGTTCCCATTTGAGGTTGATAATGACTAGAAAATGTTATATCTTGAGGTCTATTCGCGTTTGTAATACTGTGATATATGCTTTGAAAAATTTGCAACACTCTTCAAAGAGCGGGTGGTTTTATAAAAAAGAAATAATGCACATATTTCAAGCATTGATGATTCTCGTGGCCCTACCTTCTGCCGTAGCATAGCTGAAAATGTTCCCTTTTATCTGTCACATGCACATGGGGCTCTAGAGAAGAGCTTGTAACAATATTGTCATATGAATTTGCAAGTATTTACCAATATAGACTCTGAGGTAACAGTGTGATAAAATTCAGTGGATAATCATTTCTTTGTATACACAGTAGTGCGATGAAAATAATAAAAAATACCATGATCCTATATGCGCTTCTTGTGTGGCAGGCGCAAAGCGCAGTTAAAACTGATGATCTATTAAGTGAAGCAGATAGAGGAGCTATTGTGACATCTGCTCAGCGTTTTCTTCAGGCAGAAAAAAAAGTATGCGATGTGGGAACGGATGTGCTTGAATGCTTAAACTTTTTTTTGTTGGATAAGGAAGCATCTTCTAAGATCCTTCATTGGGATTTTGTAAGCCAAAATCGCCCAGCGGTAAGAGATTGTATAAACAAGTACCATGAGTGGACTACATCAAGGGCGGAGGCTATTGCTTTCTTTTCTACCTTGGACTCCCTTTCGCTACATTCTGAGGACACTCCCGAATCTGGTGGCGGTCCCGAAAAAGTCGCAAAGTCTCATAATAGCCACGCTAATGGTAATGATGTGAGAGACCCTTGGCAAGATTTAGAGCAATGCTCTACAAAGTATTTTGAATCCCAACTCGGTATGCGGAGATGCTTATCGACTTTAACAAATGTTATGGTGCTCCAATACTCTGGTGTGGTCGTTGATCAAGTGAGTCCAGACCTGCATCACAACCTAACTTTAGGTATTGCAGCTTATGATGCACTTGCACGCAATGGAAAAGATTGGGTGGAAAAATTGGCGACATTGAGACAATCTTTAAAAAACGAGAAGAATGCTCCTGAGAATAAAAGGGCGCGGCGGGCGTTTCTTCTGAAAAAAGAGAGCGCCTGATTGGCAAAAAAAAATTGCACCATACCGATTTTCTTATGATTTCTTTTATGTTAAGGTTTGATGGTGTCAGTCGTAGAGAGAGAAAAAAGTGTGCAAAAATAGATTTTTTGCATACAAGATAAGGATAAAAATGCGAATAATGCTCATATGTGTGATGATTGTGTGGCAGGCGCAAAGCGCAGCTCAATCGGCATCATTATTAAACGATTATATGGTTTTTCGAGAAAGTATGCGCGTGTGCAGACTTCAGTGTCCAGAACCTCTTATAGCACCCCTTAATGGTTTTCTGAACGCGCAAGATGCATTCTGCGTATGGGGAGAGGCAGTAGATAGCTGTGTGAGCAGAATGACAGTTTTTCTTGAAAGAGATAAAAATTGCAAATGGTCTTCAGAAGATACGCGCCGGGTAGATGGTTATCTACATGATTTCTTGAAAAAGCTACCAAAATCAAGAAGAATAGCTCAAAAAGTTTTGACTCTTGTTCAGGAAAGGTACGTTTTTAATCGTGAAAAGGGTAATATTCCGGATGAGAGAGATGTTGATTTTGATAGTGCGCAAATGCCATATAAAAGTGCGCAAGACGCTTTGGGTGACTTTTGGAAATACATGAAAACATATTGCACTGCTGTAGAAGATCAGAGAGCCGCAATCGCTGCTTTAAAAGAATTGCTGGCTGATCAAGTGGCTATCATTGAAAAGCTGAACGAGTATTTGGATGATGAGATCTATAGAGGCGAGCCGATTTGTTTATTAGGTTTAGAATTAGGTGCAAATTTGCAAATTGAATAGTTGTTGATTTCAATATAAAATGATCGATAAAATAATGAGAAGTATAATCATCATATGTGTGATGATTGTGCTCCAAGCCAAAAGTGGAACAGATTGTGAAGATCGTATAAGTGTTATACAAGCTTTGGAGCATTCTTTGAAAACGTAAGAAGAAGTATGTATTGTGGAGAGGGAATTCATGCACCACATGCGTTCTTTGCCTCAAAGTAATCCTCCTGCCGGAGAAGCAAGTGTTGCTGCATATTGCTTGATATGTGTTATGAATAGTCAACATTGGTCTGAGGAGTACAAAAAGCTGTTTGTTCTGGAGCGTGCACTTGTTTGTTGTGAGGATGTGAAGCAAACTTTGGCAGCTTTGTGCGGATGCTTCAGCAATCAAGTGGATTTGCAAAAAAAACACACTCAAGCTGTCGATGCTCTATACAAACTTCTCTGTACGCAAAACTGCGGAAACGCTAGAAAATTCCGATAGTTCTGCTAGTAGGTTCAGGTGTACAATACTGTAGTGCAAAAAAAGGGATGGCATGCACATCATCAAAAGTGTACTAATATTTAGGCGCGATTAGGATAAAACTATTGTTTTAATACACAAAGAAGGCAAGATGAAAATGATAAAAAAAATAATGATAATGTTTGTGCTGATTGTGTCACAGGCGCAAGGCGCACGCTTTCTTCCCGTGGTCGACGACGATACTGGTCTCAGTGACTCTATGACGAGTTTTCTGGAAGCGGATTGTGCATTATGTTATGGATATAGCAAAGTAAGCATCCACGTGCATTTTTTGCATCAAATCCTTCTTCAACAGGAAGAGCATATTTTGCGCTTAGGGCAGAGTGATAGGGTCAATAATTATAGAGATTGTAGAAAATTTTTTCTTAAAACAGTAAATGGTTTGAGGGAGGCTTTATCTGCGATCTTCTCAAAAAGAAGCACACTTATTGATATTAGGAAATTCGGGGTCTATTCTCAACGCGCTGTAATATATTCAAAGGTTGTGGTTGCAAATCCGTTGGAACAAAAATTTGTTGATGTACTAAAGGTTTGTGAAAATCTTTGCAAAGCACTCTTGGATGGTGCACATCATCCAAGGACTTGGGAGAGATGCTTTATGACTACACCGGCTCTTAGAATTGATGAAAATATGAAATCTTATAATTTATATATAAAAGGGCAACAAACGTTGCTCAATACATTTGAAAAGACATTGAGAAGATGTGCAAGCAAAGAGCGTGAGTTTTCGGATTTAAGAACAGTGGTAGAAGCCGCTGTAGTTACAGAATCTGCAATGTAACCTAATGCCAATCAAAGGGAGAGTTTACTCTTCCTTTTGGCTTTTTTGTTGTGTTGTAAATGTAGGAAGAAGTATCCACAGATAGAGGAAGTTTTGACAAAAAGTTACATCATTATTTTTAATGACTGCGCAATCTCTGTGGCATACTATCTATCATTCCAACACGCTGATCATGTTCTTTGAATGAAAAGAGTGTTATTATAGATCAATGATTTTTATCATCATTTCTAGTAATGTTATTGCTAGAAAGAATGTAATAGGAGACAGAGGCAGTGGATTCAGAATATAATTTTCTTAAAAAAATCCCTGCAGTTTTACGCGAAATTTTTGACAGAAAAGGCGAATGATTTTTTACAGAGCCTGATTGAAGTTTTGCTATCACAATACAGTCAAAAGCGCGGAGCTGTATTGTGATTTTGTACAAAAAAGTACAGAAGTTTTTAAAGAATAAAGTTACTGCAGTAGGCTTTATTGTTCGCGCTTAAGCGAGGAAAGACGATTGCTGCACAATCATTTTAAAGAATTTTGGCTGGTTTTTGTGTGCTGGTCTTTTGTCCACCTCACTGCTGTGGGGGTGGGGGTGGATCATTGCGTGTATGGAAGAGTGTTTGTGGCGTTTCGCTTTCAAAAACCTCAAAAAGGAGATTTGATTATGGTGCGCGCCCCACGCACTTCGGCTTTAAGAGGCAAGACTCTTGTGAAGTTTGTGGAAGGTGTGGCAGGAGATTGTGTGCGTGTGGATGAATCTACGGTGAGCATTGGTAATTTTTGTGCTGTTGCGCGTAAAAAATATAGCGTGTGTGAAGCAGGACTGATTCCTGAAGGTAAGATGTTTGTGTGTGGCACGCACCCTGCGTCATTTGATTCTCGTTATAAAAATGTGGGGCTAATGAATGAGTGCGACTGTGTTGGCGTTGTTCGTGTTGTGTTGGTGTAAAGCAGGTGCTCGTTCTTGGGGTGTGATAGAGCGGTCTTTACCTACACTGACTACTAGTAAGGATCGGCCTGTTTTCCGAGTGGAAGACTATTATATATCAGGCAGCATTCCTGTGAAGTGGGAACTATCTTATTGGCGTGTTGCGTTGAAAAAAGACTACCCAGAGCGCGTGATGATTTTTATTAACGGTGAGTGCACCAAACAAGTGGAATGGGCGTGTCAGCACAAAAATGCCTATATTATCATCACGCACGGTTACCCTGTGAGGTTGTGGAAGAAGCACGCAAGAGTGTTTTGGGTAGATTATAACAAAAAACTACAATCTTTGCTGGGTGTGAAATCTCTCCCTGCAAAAGTAATAATTAAAGGACGTGTGGCCTATGGAGAAGCGGGATGTTCTTTATTGGTTTGATTGTGCCGGTTTTGCTTTTTGCGTGTACGGGCGTGTTGGTGAATCCTGTTTCTGATATTGCGTGGAACTGTTTATACCCTATTACATTGGGGGGCATGTCTATGGGGGAGAGCAAAGACACGGTACAGGAGAACATAGCACCTTTGTGTTGGTGCAAAAAAGGCGTTCTTCCTGAGCCGGGTATTGCTGTTGGATTTTGGGAGCCAGCGTTGTTGATGGATATTACAAGAACGCCGTGGTGCTTTGTAGGGCTCAATGGGCTATGCCTTGGCAAAAAGGGAGGAGGATTGGGTATGATGGGATTTCGTGAGGGTAAAAAAGGTTTTTATCATGTGCATGTTTACCGATACCCTTTACTTTATCTTTTGGATATTCTTAATAACTTTGGTTGTGTCAAAAAAGAAACTATGGATGTGATTTATTTATCGGAATGTGATCCGCTGTGGAACGATGATGTCTTGAGCGATTTGGTGACTACCGAATCTGTGGTGGTGAATACCCCTATGGCGCAGTTATCGTGCGCTGCTGATTGTGCGGCAACGGCTGTGGGTGTTGGGTTAGACTCTCTTTATTGGTGTAGTGGATGTTTAGGGAGTGTTTTTCCTCTAACAGGAACCGTTATGGGTGTGGGGTCTGATGTGCACGCCAGTGCTCTTTTGGTGCACCGCGTTCTTTTTAAGCTTCATCGCATGGGTTTGTTGAAAGGTACCGTTGGCAAAGATGGTTTGTGTGGTCCTTACACAATGATGCAGATGCAAAAAAAACAGTATAAAACACAAATGGTATTTCCGGTGGCGCAGCGGCATGCATGCGCATCGTTGGGGCGCAGTGATATGGTGTGGGGAAGAGGCAGAAGTTTTCCTGTTAAGGGTGAAGATTTTTGTTATGTGGTGTGGAGAAGGCGAGACTGTTGTGTGCTTTCTGGTATGGGCAGTCTGAGAGCAAAAGGTTTGTAAGGGTGGTTGGTTTAGTATGGCACACTGTGTATTTTTGCAAAATTAAATCTAAGATCGGATAGAGGTGATCAAGATTGCTTTCTTAGATAGCCAAGTCGTGATGATCCAACACGCAGAGGGGCATTCAAGACAGAGGTTAGTATGGTATAATGCGCGGATGATTATGAATAATATGGTGAATGATGCAAATAATGAAAAGTATAATGATTATCTGTGCGTTGATTGCGTCACAGGCGCAAAGCGCAATGCGTGGTTCAGGTAGCTATGAAGAACTTTTTTTATGTGTGATGCAAGAGCATTATCAATTATGTGCTTTGAGGGAGAGGGTGGTTGGATACATGATTTTTTTGGAGCAAAAAAATATCCAACTACCTGCATCTCTTAATACCAGATTGGGTGATGAGAATGCTAAGAAGTATATAGATTTTATAAAAACACTGAGCGAAGAAGCAAAATATTGTAGGCATTCTTGCATAAAACTTCAGATGCAAGAAGAAGAAATTGTTGCTGTGTGGCGTGAGATTGCTTCTGCGTGTGGATCTCTTGGTCAAGCTCCTACTGCGTCTCAGATGCCTAGTAGTGTTGACTGTATCAGTCCGAAAGACGTTGTTGATTTTGAGAGTGTAGAATGCGTTTTGGAAAATCTGGAGCAATGCTTCCTAGATAGCGCGTTTTTGGAAGGTCAGCAGAGGAAACACTTAGATGCTTTTAAACAATTTAATGCTTGCTCACTAGGAGACGATGACAGGCTTAAATGCATCGCTGTTGATTTATACGCTTATGAAACCTATGCTGCTCAGAGAGAGGAAGAGATGGACAAATTCTTGGCTAGATTTACAAAAGATTTGATAGTAATGCGCTCTTTTGACTCAGATGATCCAGAAAGTCAAAAATGGCTCTGGATCATACAAGAACAACGGCCAATAGGTGATGCAGGTGACAAAAGTTATCAAATCCCTCTTATTATCGGAGTAGATGATCAATCAAGCAGCTTGATGTCTGGATTGGCTATCTGTATGAATCGTTTGGTTCATAGTTATCTTCCTAAAGATCTTTATTTAAGGTTGGCTGATGAGAGTAGAGGGATATATATAGGTTGGAGAGAACAAATCAACAAAGATGTTCGTGATTTTCAGGTCTTTGTCGCACAATATCGTCTAGAAGGCAGTAACAGCACTGCTGGGCTGAAAAAACTTGATCAACTGTCGAAAGGCCTGCGCGACGATAAAGCGTCGCAAGACCTTCGTGAAAAATTCGTGTCTCAGATGTATAGCCACATTGACTGCAGTATTCTGGAAGGCGTTGTTGGTTTTGATCGTGTGACATACGTTTTGGAACAGATAAAGCTAGGATTCCTAGAAAGTGTATTTTTGGCAGCAAATCAAAGACAAAACATTAAGGCTTTAGAGAAATGTATGACTGGCCAATTTGATATTGCTCTGCAGGAATCATCGCATGCAAGTGTCTGTGCTGCCTTGTCTTCCTATACCAAGTATGCGCATCAGAGAGAAAAGAAGATGGCAATATTCTTTGCTAGATTTGCAAGAACGTTGATGGTAGCACAGTCTTTTGAATTCGCTGAACGCAAAAGTGTCAGTCGGACGTTCTCCCTGATGTCTTTGTTCCATGCTGAAAAAAAGGAGAGGGTCTAGCCCTCTACCATTGAAGGAATGCCGCATAAAAGGATATTATGCTCTAATTCTTTTGTTGTGCTGCAAATCAATTATTGCTGAGTGCTCACTTATCCTGAAGTTGTATAGTATCTGGGAGATGCAGAGGCATAAAGCTCATATATTTTAGAAAGTAAGCTGTGCCATCATGAGTGTTTCAACTGCAATGACAGCTTAAGATATAGCAAAAATCTTACTTTCTGTTTCGTGAGATACTTTTACTCAGAAAGCCTTTTTCTATGTGCTGGATTCAGAAATTGGCAGCCCCTTGCATATTTGGTTGAGAAAGCAAGATAAACCTGACGAAGGAAATGCATTTTTCAAAGCAATAAAAAATTTCCATTGCTTTGATTGCTGAATCTTGGATTTTTTGTTTAAAAAGTGTGTTAGGATAAAATCGCAAACGTTAGCTGGATAATGAAAATAATCAAAAATATAATGATCATAGGTGCGATGATTGTGTGGCAGGTGCAAAGTGCAAACATGCTATCAGACGAGCTCTCTCCCATGCTATCAGACGAGATCTCTGCACAGCTTAAGAGTTTGACCAAAAAGCATGCTGAATTAATCGCGTTGGGGGATATATTTCAGGAGTGTGTGTCACACAGTTGTGCACTGCAAGCGAATCTGAGCACAGATGTAAAAGATCTTAAGACTTTTATCGAGACATCAGCGCAAGAGGGAGATTTGTGTTTTTTTGACTTGCGTTCTGCATTTTTAATTGTTGAGAAAGAGTGGGGTTGCGCTAGTGTATACGCTGCATCTCAGGTATTCAGGTATAGAAAGATAGATTGGAGTCATGCTGAAGATGTTCGGATGAATTTGCAGAAAATCTTTATAAGGTTTGAGGAGTTAGCTGAAATGCAAAGCGAAGCGATCAGTGCATTACAATTGCGCCTTGTCCAAAGGTATGCTCCAGATGCAAAGAATGATCCAGTTGAGCAGGTGTTGCAAGCATTACTTTTTGAGGGCCATCATGTGTCAGGTGATATGAGTTTAAAAGCATGGATGACTAGTATACTTAATAAGTATAGGGCATATGTAGAGAATAGAAACAGTAAGATGAGAGATTACGCCAATAAATTTGGAGTAGATCGGTCGATCACATCAGCCATGCAAAATTAGAAAAAGATGTCGATGAAACAGATAGCGAGTCGAATTAATAGTATACGTAGTGTAGTGCGGCAATAGGGGTGTATGATCTTTCTTGTTTATTCCAAATAAGTTGATTGTAAAGGCAGAAAAAATGGTGTTCAATGCCCCATTAGTTATGGATAATTATGGTTTTGTATATCAAAGAGATATGAATGATAAAAGTAATGAAAAATATAATGATTGTATCTGCGCTTATTATGGTGCAGATACAAAGTGTATACGCATCCGGTGAGGAAGATAGTGCACGTCTTGACACATATTGGACACGTGCTCTTGTGAGAGGAAACTCTCGATTATGCTATTCGGATGCTGTTTTGTTTGAAGCCTTGCATATGATGCGTAGCAGCTGTTTGCTTGAAGGTTTGAACCGCACATGTATCCAGCGTATTAAAGAAGCCACGAGGCATAACTCTAAGATAAAAGACTTTTTATATTTTAGAAAAGAAGTGCGTAAAGCAGCAGAAAGTTTGCTGCCTTTATTGGACAAAGCTCATGAAGAAAACCAAAAAGCTTTTGTGGCACTTGCCGCGATATTAAGACTTGGTAAGGCTGGTCATGCACTGTCGATTGATAGTCCGTGTCCGTGTCCGAGTATGCGCGATGCTTATCACAAAGTGTTGATATTCCTCGACAACAATAAGAGTGCGGTAGACAGCCAGGAGAAATATAGCACGAAGGTTCTAGATGAGGTGTCTAGTGGTTTTCCTGCACTCAATGACGCTACTCTCAGCGCTCTTGATTGTTATCAGCAATCTCTAAAGCAGCGTGCAGAGTTACGTAAATATTCTTCTATATTTGAATCGTTATACGACAGAGAGAAATCCTTTTTTGGCGAATTAGAGCTTGTGCAGAATATATTAGAGGAAGAAAACGGGCTACCGCGTATATTGGTAGGTATGCTACGCTCTGCTGCTCTATTTACTGCTTTGACCATTAGGGATTGCAAGGCTGACGTTTGGATGAGGATGAAAGCAATAAAAAATTAATGATGCATGTGTGCTGATTGTTATGCCGGCACAAAGCGCAAATTCTCTACAAGAAGATAAAGTCGGTATTGTACTCTATACTAAACATTTTATTCAAATGTATGCATAGTTAAGCAATGTGTTTTATTGCAAATATGTTTCTTGTCATGCTGAAAATGCAGTGGAGTAGCAGAGACTGGAAAAAGCGTGTTAGAATGCTGCATTAATGATAGACAATTATTTGCATACCAAGAGGAATGAATGATGAAAATAATGAAAAATATAATGATCGTATCTTTTCTTATTATGTTACAGATGCAAAGTGTATACTGTGCGGTGCCATTATCTTGCGAAGCCTCTGACATATCTTGGGAGTGTTTTGAGAGAAAACACTATCAATTAAATGATTCGACTGAAGATGTGATTGATGCCTTGGAGTATTTAAAAGATCAGAGCGATTTGCTTTCAGGTATGGATGTAACAGGCATCGAGTGTATTGAAAAAAAAGCAAAGGATGATCCTGAGCTAAAAAGATTTTTAAATTTTAGAGGAAGGGTGCTGGGATGTGCAAAAGAGATGCTACCCCAGTTTCAAAAAGTGCAGAAAGAAAGGAAAACAGCTTTTGTTGAATTGCGCACTCTATTGAGCATGGAGGATCAGTGTATTGCAACACGAACAAAGCAAGATCCTAGGGTATCAATGCCTTTTAAGTTTAGAGAAGAAGAAAGATATCCAGATTGTACTCCATGGGTTGATCTATTGCAAGCAATCACAGGTCGCAGATGCAAGAGTGTGCAAGACGCTTGTGAAAAAGTGCTGCAATACCTAAAAAATAATGAGACTTTGCAAATAGAGCAGAAGCAATATATTGATAAGGTTGTAGCAATGCCTGTTGATGTTGCTAGTGATACGCATCAACGCTACACTGGGATCATAGAAAAATTTCAGTGTTATTTGCAATTTATCAAGTCGGATGAAGAGCTGTGCAAAACCTGCTACGGTGAATTTGAAAAATTATGGGAAGGCGAGAAAGGATTGGAGGCGCAATTAAAAGGTGTGCTGAAGGTGCAGGAAGAAGAAAACAGGATATCATTGTTTCTAGCTAGGCAAAAGTATGTAGGTGTCATTTATGGAATTGGTTTTTTAGTGTTGTTCTGCCATCTGTATAAATATATGTTTCTTTGAAGCTTTTTAGAAAGTTTGCTCAGGTGGTGCTGCCTTTTTTCAAATTTTCAGAAAATCATGGAAAAAGATGTTCTGGCAGATATAGAGGTAGATGTAAGAGAAAGCACCTGCAAGGCCTGACCTATGTCATCAGATTTGATGGAATTTTTTGTCTATGAAGAGAAAAATCCGTCAACATGAGTCTTGTGCTCACTCTAGAGTTGTCAATCATATACCAATGATATAAAACAAAATGCCTAGATAAATTTACAAAATCTGAGATCGATAATGCTCAAAAGAGATTTGATTAAATGCATAATCGTAAACGAAAACATAATAATGTAGAAAGTTTTTTAAACAATGTAAACTATATGTTCATTGTTTATAGGGAGGGTGACTTTGTTTTTAAAGAGATATGATTGCAAAATTACTTGATCAAAAAGGCAATCGCCCTCGTTTTTCTTCCGAAGCTATAGCAGTAATAGATCGTATGATACGACCACAATGCAAAGAAATTCAAGACTTTGTTCGTGTGCAAGAGGAGGGCGCGATTTTTCTGACCCTCAATATGTGCAAAGGCAGAGAGAGTGGGTAGAGCACCTTCATAATATGGATGACTATCGTGCTTGTTTGGATATTGACAATAAAGAGTAAAAATGTGCAGCATTAACTGAGATGGAAAATGAAAAATATAATAATTATCTTTGCGATGATTGTTCTGCAGGCAAAAAGTGCAGAACAGCATTTTGCTCTAAGGGGTCATGACACCGCATCTCATATGCTTAGCGACGGCAATGATAAAGATCGTTATAAGGATCATCTTCATAGTTTGGCTCAAATGTATGAAGAGATGCTCTCATTTGGAGTGATAATGGCTGAGGGCCTATATTTTTTAAATGAAAAACTTAGTGCTCCTTCCGCATATTATAGTGATTTGGAATGGGCAGCGGCGTATAAAGAAGCCCGTGCTATGTTGTATGGTTTTCACAAATTATTAACTCAGTCATACACGAAATTTTGGGAAGTGTTGAATCTTGAGACGCGGTGGGTTGTTTATCCTGAAACCGCCGAGAGTAATCGTATGAGAAGCGCAAAGCAATTTCGCAAAGATGCTTTGGTTTTTGCTGATAATGTTGAAGGTGCTTTTGAAAGATTGCAACAAATATGTCAACACTATCAGTATTTTGAAGAAAATCAGAAAAAAAAGATTCAAGTGTTACAAAGATTGTTGACTGATGAAAATGATGAGTTCTTTCATACGGTGCGGCACAATATTAACGATTATTGTTTATTTAGCGACTATAGATTAATACATATAACAAAGCTAGCTAAGATATTAGCGGACTTGAAATTCAGGTTTTTTGAAAGCGAAAGGCTCCTTGAAAAAAAAGCAGAAAAACAACACTGATGTTTTAAAAGAGCTGATACTGATCAACTGGTTTGTAAACTGATGTTCACAATCGCATCGTGTGACACTAGATCTTATTGATAGTAGTGATATCGCTTTCTGATATGAGATTGAGAGATGAGACAGTTATGGAAATCCGTACTGTTTTCGTGAGAAATTTTTTACTACAAATAAAAGAAGAACCACTCCATACAAAGGGTGTGTGTGGAAGGTGATGCTGCTTAAAAAACATATCTGTAGTTCTAAAATATTGGTGTGTAGAGAGGCACTGTATGTAACAGGATGTGTGAACTCCTTTGTGTGTTGCAAAGAATACAATAGACTGTAAAGATTATATATTTATGTTTTTTGTTATGTTGCTAACGTAATGGTGATTGAAAAGATAATGGGTGCGTGTTACTATTTTTTAGTTGATTATGCATGATTTGATTGCGTATACAAAGAGGGATGAATGATGCAAGTAATGCACAATATAATGCTTGTACCTATTCTTATTATGTTACAGATGCAAAGTGTATACGCATCCAGCGAGGCATTAGATAGCGTAAATGATAAAAGATTGATTTTTGTAAAAAGCAGCTTGCTATTATGCAATTTGGAAGATAAGTTGATTGGTTGCTTGCGTTATATTCAGCGTAACAGCTGTTTGCGTGTAGGTTTGAATGAAATCACCACCCAGCGTATTAACGCAATAAAGGGTCAGAATGATAGAGTAGACCACTTTTTAGCTGTGAGAGAAAATATGTTTAGAGAAGCAAAGAGGGTTCTGCCTTTGTTTGAGGAAGCTTTTGAAGGCAGAAAAACAGCTTTTTCTGCATTGCCCGAGAGCTTGAGATATGACCCTTGCTTATCTGCTGACTATGAAAAAAGAGCCCCAGCGACTGTTTATAAAAGTATGGAAGACGCTAGTGTAACTATGCTGTAAGCCTTGCAAGTGTGTGAGAGCGTCGGAGACGCTCAAAGTGCATATATCACGAAGGTTCTAGCAAATCCTTCGTTATTGGGTGCTTCGACTGAACTCACTCCCGCTACCCGCAGCGCTCTTGATTGTTGTCAGCAAGTTATAAAAGATTATAAAGATACGATAGTAGGGCAGACCTTTGTCTTGGACAACCTCGTTTCAAACGAGATATTATTTACTAGAGAATTAGCTTGTCTGCAAAATATTATAGATGAAGGATCAAAAATCGTATAGCGGGTATACTTGTTGGTTGTTTGGAGTTTGGAGTTAGTAAAGAGCACTCCTTTTTTCAGAAATTATGCGGACACTATGAAATTGTAGAGAGTGCACGATCTCATTGAGATTTGAATATAATATGAACAGTATAACGATCATATGTGCACTAATATTTTTTGTTGTGTTGCAAATCAATTATTGCTGAGTGTGCCGTAATGTGCAAAAAAGAGGCCAAGCTTTCTTCTAAGATTTTGTAGCCAAAGAACTTTATAAAGACGTTTGAGACACGTTTATACTCAGAAATCCTTGTTTATATGAGCTAGATCCAGCAATTAATCGATCTTTGAATATCTGCTTGATAAAGCATGATAAACCTGAAGAAGACAATGCAGTTTTTGATACTGATAAAAAAATTTTTATTACTTTAATTTTTTGTCGACTTTAGTTTTTTGTATGTTTTGTTTTAAAAATGTGTTAACATTAAGACAATCAACGTGGGTTGGTGTTAACGTGAGGTGGATAATGAAAATAATAAAAAATATAATAACTATATGTGCAATGATTGTTGTGCAAGCAAAAAGCGCAGACTTATATAACGCTCTAGAAATTGGTTGTGATCGAAAGCAAGTAGCGCAATTGGCTCTAGAAAGTCTGCAGGATATAATGACAGATAGGGACACTTGGAAGACAGATAGGGACACTTGGAAAGCGTTACAGGCAACAGCTTTACCAGGTAGGCCTATGAGTACTAGGTCGCACGAAATTTTTTCTTCAGATCTTTCTGCAGCTGTTTCTACTTTAAAGGATGAAAGAGGGGAAATGGACCTACAGCATGCTAGGGACAATCATGATGCTAGGGACAATCATGAGCTATTAAGAGACTGTAATCAGAATCTGCTAAAAGCCATGGAGTGGTTGCAGGGTCGCTATCATACATACTCAACGATTAGAGATTTTCAGGAAGTAGGAAAGAAGCAAATTCTGGGTATGACTGATGACAAGGTTGAGCTCTATATAGGTTTGAGAAAAAAGATAGTGCGCGCAGCAGAAGACGGTCATAGGACAGTGATAAAATGGATTTCCGAACGAGATCAGGCTATTCAACAAGGTCAATTTGAAAGAGTGGTGCGTTTTTCAAGTCGTCTCAAAAATTTTGATAGTGTGGAAAGCGTTTTGCAAAATGTACAGGAACAATTGCAAGAGTATGCGGATTGGCAAAAAATTGCCATGGGAAGTTCATCTTCTTTATGTGAAAAACAAAGTGAGATCGAATTGCTCTGCGAAACGTTCCAAAATTTGTGCACGAAACAGAGTCAGTGTGCTGATATAGAAGCAACCCTGCTTAAGGGGATCGCAATCAAGAACTCTGTATGTTACAAAGTGACAGACATCGCTCGCTCTGTATGGAACTGCATAAGTGGCGGTGATGCTGAAGTGCCGGCGTATCAAGCCAGGAGGAAGTTTAATGAATATGGGGTAGAAATCTCCCATGCCTGGGACCTGAGATGCGATGCAGATGACGATGCAAATGCATCTGAAGCACCAGTCACTGTATTGACGGATGAGAGTGAGGATGAATCCACGCATGAGTGCAGACGTCGAGTGAGGGCTGAGTAATGCGACATGCATTGCTGAAAAGGGGAGTGTATACACTCCCCTTTTTTTATTCAACAGAAAGATAAATTTGAAGAAGAAAATGCAGTTTTTAATAGTAGTAAAATTTTTTTTCATTACTTTAATTTCTGAACGCCTTAAGTTTTTTTGTGTGTTTTGTTTTAAGCATGTGATAAAATGTTGATGTTAAATCAGGTGAGGTGTATGTTGCAAATAATGAAAAATATAATGATCATCAGTGTGATGATTGTCTTACAGGCGCAAAGCGCAGATAGCTCGATATTAGACGATTCCACAGAGCTCATGAGACAGGAAGTTCTCAGTCTATGGATGCAGAAAGATCAACTTAAGAAAAATGATGTATTAATGCGACTTAATCAAAAGAAATCCGAACTTAAGAGTGGTGAAGACCAACTATGCCTTTTGGAAGATAATTTGATAAAAACCTTGAAGGTTTTTCCTCAGTACATGGAGAACCATAAAATGCTCGAGCGTTTTTGGCAAGTAAATGAGAGGAAAGTCGTGGATGTTTCGCCTGACAAGGTAGAGGAGTTCATAGAGTTTCGAAAGTGTGTGGGAACTGCGATAAGGTCGTTGATTTCTGATCTTGGGCAATGGAAGAAAAAAAGAGGTCAAGTTTGTTTCGCAGATCTTGAATCTCAAGAAGAATCTTATATAAGGGTATTTGAGGAACAGAACATTTTTGGATTATTGCAGAATGATAAGGTGAAAAGCGCGGCGGCACATATACAGCACATTTTTGAGAGAGATTTTCCTGAGGATGAATCTTCCGAAGACGAAGATGATACTTTGACTCAGACTGAATCTGGCGAGGATATGTTGCAGAAAAAAATATGCAAACACGATCAGTGTGAGAGCTTTCAATGCATTGCAGACAGTGTGCGGTTACAGTTGGCAGAGTACCAAGACATGCAAGGGTGCCAGCTCTTACTTCTAGAACAGTTTCAGATTCCGATGATGTACAAAAGTCAAAGGAACGGTAGTTGTTTAGAGCGGGACTATATTTTTCCTCTAAAGGCGCAACACAGTCAGGCGGAGGCATTTTTTGATATGTTTGAAGGCTTTGCAAAGAAAGATAAGGAGTATGCTGATCTAAAAACAGCCCTGAATGAGGGTGTAGCAATCATGGATTCTGTATGTTACAAAATGACAGCGCTCATGGAATCTCTATGGAGTTATGGAGTACAAATCATAAGAGGAAATGGCACAGAAGATCCGCAGTATAAAGCCAGGAAATTTGATTAACATGAGGAGAAAATCCCTTTCTGTGCGCAAGTCGCATTTGATCAATCTGGCGTATCAATCGCTGTATGGAAGGATCAGAAAGAAGTGACGCATGAGTGCAGAAATCGAGTGAGGACTGCGTAGTTATCACATAATGTAGCTCTGAAAAAGGGGTGTATGACCTCTCTTGTTTATTGACAGTGGTCAGTCGCAGTGTCAGGAAAAAGTGTGTTATGATTCACCGTTAGTGAGGGATCATTATTGTTTTGCATACTAACAGAGAGGTGAGTGATGAAAGTAATTAAAAATATAATGATTGTATCTGTTTTTATTATGTTACAGATGCAAAGTGCACACTCCTCCGGTAAGGAATTAGATTGTGTAGATTCTGATGCATGGAGCTTGTTTGCGAGCAGACACCATCAATTATGCGATGCGGATGCGCAATTGATTGATTCCTTGAAGTGTGTGGAGCGTCAAAGCAGTTTGTTTTTAGGTGTGGGTGTAGAACAGCAGATTGCAGCACTAAAAAAGAGTCATCTTGAGGTAGAAAAACTTTTAGATTGTAGAGCAGATATGTGTGCCTATGTAAGCCAGACGCTGACTTCGTTTAATGTATTGCATAGCAAAAAAGTGGCTTTTCATGCATTAAACAAAGATTCGAAACACTCTGGTAGGGCTGACAATGATCAAGAAAAAGCAATGTTACAAGATCGCGTTAAGAGTGTGCGAGACGATTGCCAAAAAGTGTTGGGATGCATCTACACTCATAAGTGTTTGGCAGAAGAGCATAAGAAATCTATTGTTAAGATGCTAAAAAATGATTCTTGTGTTGATGAATCTAGTGGCGCGACAAGTTACAGTGCTAAATTTTTCAGCAATCTACGAGCTCTCCATGACTCTATAGAGGAGAGTGAAGAGCTGCTCAAAACCTGCCGCGCTAGATTTATAGCATTCTTGGAAAAAGAGGAAGGCTTTGATTCGGAATTAAGGCTAATTCAGAAGGGGCTAAAGGAAAAAGAGCAAAGAAGGATATCTTTTGCTGTATATGGATCTTTGGGACTCTGTGTAGCAGGAGTTCTCTTATCGCTCTACTCTTGTGTGTGCACGTGATATGATATCTGTCCAACAGATATCGATGAAAAAAATAATATAATGATCATATGTGAGATGATTGTGTCGTAGGCACAAAGTGCAGAAAATACGGAAGAACCACCAAAGATCAAAAATTTCAAGACTTTTATGAACACATGTCGTGCAGTATGCGGTTTGGAGATTAGCATTATGCGCGACTTGGAATCTTGCACTGCAAGCAAATTTGGCCCTGAAGGTTCTGTGTCAGACTCAGGCTGTGAGACGCCAAACGATGCAGAAGATATGTTTGGTGTTGGCAAGGAGTGTATACCGCAAGCAGGATGGCTTGTGCTGCATTTCCTGAGGCATATACCGTTATATGTTCAACATTTCAGATTGATGATGCACTCAACGAGGAAAAGTGCCCAGAGTGTGATCACCATGGTGTGAGAGATGTTTTGGAATGTCTCAAGAAAAATCTTAAAAGTTATGAGAGCTTGCAAACCAGTCAAGTACTAGCCCTCGAGGGTTTGAAAGGCCAGGGTGGTGACAAAGAGGCTGAAAAATACCAGTGTGATGACCCAGGGGGTAAGGGACTTGTGACGCGCATATTTTCTTTAACCATCAATCATAATATTTCGATTCATCTTGAATATATCAAGCAGAGCAGCAAGTTGGCGCAAGCATACTCTGCGAAACTTACAAAACTTTTGAAAGCAGAAGGGAATTTGCCTGATCCAGAATGCAAACTTCAGGGTGATGGGCAGAGCAAAGCAAGCGAACGGGAAGATTCTGAAAAATTGGAGCACTGTGTCTTATCATAGAGAGAGGGATGCTATTGCTTTTTGTTGTGTTGTAAATGCAAGTCGGGATAATTATGGACAGAGGATAAAATTTGTGATACGTTGGAAAGTATTGATTTGAGTATAAATGAAGGATGTAAGATGAAAATGATGAAAAGTATTATGATGATATGTGCGCTGATTGTGTCACAGGCGAAATCCGCAAAGCTTTGGAAATCAGATTTGGAGCAAATCAGCTCTTATTTTATCAGTGCTTGCAGTTATGATGATTTCTCTTATCTTGGTACTGCACAGGATAGGTGTCAACTGCGCCAGGACTTCGGTGGTGATATTATTTTGCTTCAGTGTAACAAGTATCATATTGATTCAAAACAAGCAGTGGAGTTACAAGCAGTGGAGTTATGTGAGATCTTGGGCTTCACTCCGCGTCCTGAGCCTGTTGGGAGTGTAGATCAAAGACATGATGACTTTGTTTGGCGAGGAAAAGCAGAGGGCAAAGAAGTTGTTGAATTTCGCCCAGTTGCTCAACATTGGTCTGGCGTTGAAGAAGGAATCGTGTCAGTGCGTAGACACTTTGATTGTAGTGATCCGCGCAAGATCATAGAGTTTTATGCGCTGATGCTATTGAAGTTTTGGAAACACTCTTCATCGGTTTAGTATTATTATCATTCAAAAGGCGATTTGGACATTTTGACAACGTAGTGCTAAAAAAGGAGTGTTTGACCTCTTTTGTTTATTGCAAAGAATGCACTAAATATAAAAAATTATACATTTATGTTTTTTGTTATGTGGAAAATGCAATTGGTCTTCGCAAGGCCTTAAAAGGCATGTACACACTTTGTGGTGTTTCGAATGCAAGGATACAAAGATAGAGCAAAAATCTTGCTTGCTGTTGCGTGGATACGTTTATACTCAGAAAACCTTTATGTGTGCACTGGATCCAGAAATTTGTAATCTTAATTGAAAGATCTGGTTAAGAAAGAGAAACCTGAAGCAGCAAATGTAGTTTTCGATAGTCATAAAAAAATTTCATTACTTTCATTTCTTATCGCCTTTAGTTTTTTGCATGTTTTGTTTTAAAATAGCATTGTGTATGGACGTTGGGATGTTTCTGCAATCATTGGCCAAATTTTTGTAAAGTATAGCTGTAGCGCTAAGTCCTGGGAGAGCCAGAGCGCTTTTTTATTTTGTGTTAAATAATTGCGTTTTAAGGATTAAAATTGTTTAGATGGGGATAAAAACTTGTAGAGTACTATGAGCTTCTGATAGAGAGTGACGGAAACAATGAGCGAAAAAAAATCGGTTCTTTAAATTGAGGCAGCAACATGATATTATCTGTAAATAAGAATGAAAAGAAAAATTATAGCGATCGCTGTCTTTACAGCTTTACACATATTCGGCGCACAGAGTCAGCAGCCAGTAGTGCTTTTTGATCCTACTGTGATCATCCAACATCTTCATGATGATTTTCAGCAGTTCCACAAATATTGCCAGAGGCTCTTGTGCGAAGAAAGGAAGCCGATTATTAAACAGTGTGATCAAATTGCATATACCATGGGTCTAGCTGATGATGTGTTAGGCAGTGGATATCAATGGAGCAGATTGCTGGTACCATTTCAGGGTCAAGTTTTGCAGCATTGCGAAACTAGTATGACAAGAGTAGATGCTGCTCTGACAGGCCTTATGAAAGCAGCCAAGAATTTTTCGTCCTTTGCGTCTTTTGCGCAGAGTGCAATAAAAAAATGGCAAGAAGAAAGCAAGAATCCTGTCCTTTATTTGGGCTTTTTCCCCACTGCCTCAATTGATTGGAGCGATACAGATGTGATGGAAGCAGGTGTTGTGCTTTGCGTGTACGCTGATAACGCACTGCGTGTTTTAGAAGCTAACAATATTTTGGAGCCAGGAGCTTTTCAAACCGTTTTTGAAACAATGGAATCATGCCTTGCAGAACTGCTGTGTTTTGTGCAGGATTATAGTAAAGGGAAGATGGGTGTTGTGAGCACAATGTGCGCGTGGATAGAGGATTTAAAAGAGAATTTAACATTAGGTATAGGAACAACTGTAAGAAAACATGATAGCGAACGCGCACTAGCAGGTTTTGTCCTCCAAAATCTGAACAAACAGAAAAAAGAATTACTAAAAGAGTGTATGGTTGGGGATGCTAGGCTTGCGACACTTGTGAAAGACGCTCGTTCGCAAGATTTGCACAGTGATTATGTGATGCAAAATTCAGCGAATTTTCCGCTAGGGATGAGCAAGTTTCAGGGTGTTTTAAATATTCGAGAAGGTATAAAACATGTTGAGAACACGCGCAAATCCTGTCTGCGTGCCTCTGATCAGATGAGTGCACTCTTGAAGCAATCTGAAACAAATGCGGCTGCTGTGCTAATTTACTTGCGAGTTAAAAAAGATCTTTTTTTCGATGTTTTGCAATATTCTGTGGATAGTGATTATTTGCGCGCTTTCCATGACAGTCTTTTGTTGTAGTATTGCTTTGTGTAGGGATTGTGGGGGATGAAAAAAACTTACTGCTTCACAACGCTTGATAGCTGTTGAATGTGATAGTTAATTCTCGAATCTAGAAAGATCTTCAGTGGATCGGATCACGTGTTTGGGTATCCCTTATTACATGCTATCGAAGGTGTGCCTATTCTTTGTGAATTTTACAAAATATTTTTGTGTAGAGAGTTTTTGCCCCAAATGTCTGTTCCGTAATGTAGTGCTAAAAAAGGTTGTGTGATTTGTTTGTTGTAAAAAAAATTATACATTTATGTTTTTTGTTATGTGACCAGTGCAATAGTTGTTGAAAATAGCATTGAAGTGCGCTACAACTAAAGCTATGGATAAATGTTGTTGTGTATACAAAGAGGGATGAATGATGACAGCAATGAAAAATATAATGATTGTATCTGTTCTTATTATGTTACAGATGCAAAGTGTATACGCATCCCGCGAGGCATTATGTTTCGTGGGTCCTGAAATATCTTGGCTGCGTTTTGTGACAAGAAACGCTCGATTATGTCATGCGGATGATGTTGTGCTTGAGGCCTTGCAGTATATGAATCTTAGAGGCTGTGTGCATCTAGGTTTGAATGCAACATGTGCCCGGCGTATTGAAGTAGAAAAGATGCAGAATTCTAAGGTGAGCGACTTTTTACATCATAGAGAAGAGGTGTGTGATGCAGTCGCAGATTTTCTGCCTTTATTTAATGAAGCTTATAAAGAAAGCCAAGAAGCTTTTGCTGAACTTGCCGAGAGAGAGAGATGTAATCCTTTCTTATCTGCTAAGGCTGATAATGCTAAAGAAGGCAGCAATCTGCGACAGTCGATCATTAAGTGTACGTGTATGCAGGACGCTTATAACGGTGTATTGATATTTCTCGACAATAGTAAGGATTTGGGAGACAGACAGGAGCAATATATCGCGGCGGTTCTTAACACATCTAGTGATTCACCTGAACTCACTGACGCTACCCTCAGAGCTCTTAAGCGTTACCGGGCATCTATCAAGAAGCGCGCAGAGCTAAGGAAATATTACTTGAGAGTTAAAGCTTTATACAAAAGAGAGCTATCCTTTTCTAACGAATTAGATATTGTGCAGAATATATTAAAGGAAGAAGGAAAAAAGAGTGTTAAAGTATTTTGATAATTATGGATCATTATTATTTTTTATACAAAGAGCGGTGAAATGATGACAGTAATGAAAAATATAATGATAGTATCTGTTCTTATTATGTTACAGATGCAAAGTGTATACTGTGCTATGGAATTAGAGTCCGACCGTTCTGCATCTTTGGCGCTGTTTGTGAGAGTGCACGAGCAATTCTGCAGTTCGGATGATAAATTGATGGATTCATTGAGGTTTTTGAAGTATAAAATCTGTTTGCATAAGGGGTTGAATCAACGATGCACCGAGAGTATTGAAGCACTGAAAAATCAGAATAGTGAGGTGCGCTCATTTTTGCATTTTAGAGAAGTCCTGTATGCTGCAATATTAAAAGTTCTGTGTGCACGCAGGACAGAGCATACAAACAGACAAAAACTTTTTGACTCATTGTCCCAATTGTGTCTTGATCGTTGCTCATCTGATAGGGCTGATAGTGAAACAGAAGGAGTTGTGTTAGCACAGATCGTTTGCTGCAAGAGTGTGCAAGACGCTTGGGAAAATGTTTTTAAATGCTTCCAAAATAATGCTATTTTGGACGGCGTGCAGAAGCAATATATTGCTTCTCTTTTAGCAAACTATGCTGACGTTAAAGAATTTAGTGCTCTGAGTGCACGCGAACTCGAGACCTGCAACAATAATCTCTCATCTTATCATCAATCTATAGAGAGGAGTGAGGTGGCAATGAAGCAATACCGCAATGAGTTAGCACAATTATGGCGACGAGAGAAACCATATGATTCGGCATTGGTACTTGTGCAGAATATATTAGATAAAGAAGCACGAAAGGTGACGTTGACTCTATTGGGGGGTGGGGGAATTGTTGCTTTGGGGCTTGCCTCTGGAGTAGTAGGGATTGTTGCATGGATGCTGCAAGGCTATAGCGAATAATGCAAAATATAATCATTATATGTGCGATGGTTGTGTTTCAGGTGAGTGCAGGCACGACATCAGAATCAGACGACCTATGGCCGAGTATGCTCCCCGCAGCGCTTCAGCGTTTGACCCAAGTGCATGTTGAATTAAGTGGGTTGCAAGGTGTATTGCAGTTTTGTGCTCAACGCAGTGATCTACTCAAAGGGAAGCATAGAAAAGATGTAGACGATTTTATGACTTTTTCCATTGAATCAAAGCAAAAGGAAGCGAGGCTTTTTGTTGTCTTAATCGATGTACCATTCGTCAAGCAATCTTGGGTTGGCGCTGAGGCACAATGTCAACCTGAGAGTGCTTTGCGTGATCAGATTGATTGTAATAATGCTGAAGACGTTTTGCTAAATTTTCAGAAAAGATTCAGAGATTTTGATTTTTTGGCAAAAGAGCAGTGTCAATTAATCAATGCGTTACAATTGATTCTTGCCAAAAAGGATGCGCAAGTTGATACTATGTTGTGCCGAGTGCATGCAGAGCACAATAAACTTAATGTTGTTGAGGATACGCGCAAAATTTTGGAAAGCAAAAGGGTGCTGCAGGGTGTAAAGCAATGGATAATTGGCGTGATGCATGACTTGCAGTCACATGTAGAGGGTAGAAACAGTGAGATGAGGATCTATGCCAATAAATTTGGAGTAGATTTGTATTGAGCCGATCACATCAACCATTGACTATGTTGGGGAATGGTTGCTTTGGGGCTTGCCTCTGTAGCAGCATGGAATGTTGCTTGGATGACGCGAGGCTATGTAGAAAGACACTATTAATGATCTGATTCGGATAAGGTTTTGATTCATTACTTGAAGTTTGTGGAGCGTAACCGCTGTTTGTATTTAGATGTGGACGCAAGATGCACCCAGTGTAAAGACAAAAATATTTTGCTGAATGTGCCGCTCTATTGAAGCATGACCTTTGCTCCTTTGATCGGGATGACAGTGATAAAGAAAAAGCAGTGTGGTGAGGCTGAATTTCATAGTATGAAAGGCCTTTTGAAAAATTTTAGCCATATTACCAAAGCGTAGAGGGTGTGATGAAACAGCATAGAAACGCCTTAATATTTTACTCATTAACTGAAACTTTTCTTATTTTCTAAGTATGCTGACCCCCATTATATGGAGTAGGTATTATAGAACAGATTGCTTTGTATCAAGAATACAAGGTTTTAAGAAACTCGTGTGTTATGCATAGAGGTTCCAAAAAAGACTCAGATGCTGTGGTGAAATCTGCGAATCTATGTGTCCACATATGAAGGTTTAGTGGTGTGAGAATTTTTGCAATCAGAGTCTCTGAACAGTGTTGTGTGTAAGGCAGATGTTTGTCAAAACCCTCTACCGCAAGAGATAAAAATTTTGCTATAACATTTTTTTATTTTGTAAAAAAAAACCATAAATCAATTAAATTGTTGCAAAATTAACACAAATTTGATAGGATATTTATGTATGCACAACCTTAAATGTTGTGTATGGGGGGCGCCTTTGCTTTTAGAAGCGCTTTAATTGATTGAAAAGTCAGGAGAAAAAAATGAACAATACAATAAAAATATTTCTTTTATTTTCTGTAAGCGTGGCATTTGCAGCATATCAGACCCCTGGTGCTGCAGAGGTGAGGCGTAAACGGATGATGGTATTGGGTGCTCCACAAGCGGCTTTGGACGCAGAGTTGAGAGCGCATCATGAAGAACGATATGGACCGATATATGAGAGACCTAGCCCGACTGAATATAATCAAAGAGTACGTGGCCCGCGTATGCGTAGCGATGATGAAGTCCTTGCAATGGCAAATCAGATGACGCAAAACAGCGAATGTGGCCCGCGTATGCGTGACCCGGAGCAGGCCATTGCACTGGTCAATGAGCTGTTTTCAAATCAGGTGGATCAAGCTACGGCGCATCCGCCACAAGTTAATACTGCGGGCGCCTATGCAGCCGTTGTAGATAATGTAGATAGCCTTCCATCTTTGAATTGTCAGCTAAAGCAAAAAATGGACGAAGTTAAGGCTTTGATGGATTGTGTACAATCGGTAAATCTAGATGCTCGTAATAGACAGAAGGTGCAGAATTTTTATGCACAATCTTTAATTTGTTTTGAGGACAAGGACCTGTCCATGCTTACCAAGCTGTATTATTGGATCAATGGGATAGTCAAGCCTCAAGCAGTGACTGACCCGGCAGTCGTTCATCCTGTGGGCCAAGCATGCGCGGCATTGAGAACACCCAACTCTGCAGCTGTTTCGGTCACAGTTGAGGACATCCATAGGCTTGTGGTTTATGCAAGATTGGAAGAGAAATGTCGTGATAGTATGGATATAATACAAGATCTTTATAAACAGGCTTGTGATGGAGACATCAGCGTGTCTTCTGCGTATGAATTCATTAACGACGCGATCAAGGCAGTATCTGCGACGCCAAAAGAAAAAGGTGATTCTGAAGCCGTTTTAAGCCATCCGACAATGAAGGACATCACGCAGGCGCTGAAAAAAGCCGCGGATAGGGGAGTATATCGTAGCCATATAGCAAAGTTTCATAAGATGATTCTGATGCATACTTCGGCGCAAGATGCAGAAATGATGCGGAAGAGATACCAAGAGGCGCTTGATATGCGCAATCCAGATAGTCCAGATAGTAATGATGAAGAACCAACTGAAACTGTATTGAGCAGCTACGAATCTCTAATGATGCAAAAAATCAAGGCTTTGGCGGAGGATGCAAGAAGAGCAAATAAATATGATTTAATACAGTTCTATTATGAAGCGGCCCTTGGCGGAGACCCATCAGTCGAACTGTGTGAGGTGTTGCAGGTAATGCAAAAAGAGCTCGGTATTGTTAACTCGACACCAGTCAACTCTGCGCCCGATCAAGCACCCACTGCATCGAGAACACCCTACTGTCCCGTCGTTGTGACAAAAAAAGGTCCAACGATGGCAGAAATCAGTGTTTTGTTGAACGAAGCAGAGTCTAGCGGAGCAGATTTTGTCAAGGTAGAAAAGTTGCGTCATAGAGGGTTTCTGACTGCTGAGAACGATGTAAGCGGGATGAGGGCGCTATTAGCAGAGGTGCAGCAATTGCGCGATGATTGTGCAACACCCACTGCATCGAGAGCATCCGACTTTGCAACCGTTTTAGACCATCCGACAAAGGATGACATCGAGAAGGTGCTGAGACAAGCCGATTCTGCGGGAGTGAATTGGAGCAAGATAGCAAGAGTTAATGATGCTGTGTTGCGTGTTCCTGAGGGCGCTGTAAACATGATGAGGCAGCTATACGCAGAGGCGGAGCAATTGCTTACAAGCCAACCGCAACCAGTAGCGTCACAAAACACTGCAGGTCATTGTGAAGAACCCACTGCTACATCGCGCACACCCGATTCTGCAGCCGTTGTGGACCATCCAACAATTGAAGATGTCAGAAAAGTTGTGGACTATCCAACTCTTGGAGAGGTCAGCAAATTGGCAAAATATGCAAGAAGTATTGGGAAACTTAATAAATATATATCTGCTTTGCATATAGAAGCTTCTGGGTATTGGCGGGAAGGAGCTTACACAAAGTTGCAAAAAGTGTATTTGTTGATGCACGAAGATATCTTTGGTGCTGCAGGTAATTGTACAACACCCACTGCATCGAGAAGAGTCGACTCTGTATCCGCTGTGGAAAATCCAGCAATTGCTCAATTGATTGCACCTGATTCTGCAGTGGTTGTGCAAGATCAAGAAGATGACCAGAGACTTGCAGATGATATACGAAACTCGATTGATTTTCAGGTGGGATATGCAAAAATGATGGGGAAAGATAGTACAAAATTCACTGCTTTGCAAAGGGAAGCGCATGCATGTAATGACAATCAAATCGAAAAGCTGAAAAAACTGTATAGCTGTGCGCAGAAGGAGAAACACAGAATGCTTTCGTTGTGCTCACAAGCGTCAGATGACGAGCAGTCGTTGTCTTTAGATCAACAACCAGTGTCCTATGACGCGCCGCCGTTGTCTTTAGATCAACAACCAGTGTCATATGACATGCCGCCGTTGTCTTTACGACCACAAGCGTTAGTGCCCCTGCCACCACAAGCGTCAGATGACGCGCAGCCGTTGTCTTTACGACCACAAGCGTTAGCTAATCTGCCGACAGAAGCGGCTAGTGCTGGCTTGGATGTGGTTACGCGCTACCACCAGTTCGGAATATTTAAAAAAAATCCAAACTTTGAAGACGTTGAGGTTTTGATGCAATACGCGCGCGCTACTGGGCAAAATCAAGGCGTTGTGGCGGTTCTGTACAGATTGGTCAATCAAGATCGTGAAGTAGGTTATATGGGGCTTCTGAAACAGAAGTATGAAGAGATTGTGAAACAATTGCGTGTGCAGCAATTGTGCGATAGCAAAAATAATACAAGCCAATCGCAACCAGCCTTAAAAACACCTTCTGCGTCGCGAGCATGCTCACCTGCAAGAGTGGTGAGACAGGAGGAGCGTACAAACAAGGACAATCCTCATTTGGTTGTGAGAGATATGAGCTATGATGATGTGCAATCTGGGCAGCTACAAGCGTTAGCGCTTGCCATGGGGCCAAAAGCGTCAGTCCTTCAACTGTCGCCACAAGATGCTGTAAATGGCTTTCAGGTGATTAAGCAATTCCGCCTGCACCATTCATGTGAATTTGGAGAGAACCCAACCTTTAAAAACCTTTCTGATTTGGCTGCATACGCGCTAGCTATTGGGCAATATTCAGGAATGATAGAGAAATCCTACGGAGCCGCTCAGCAGTATAATAAAGCAGGGAATACCCCTATGTTGAGAGGGTGTTATCAAACGATGTTGAGAAGATTGTATGTGAAGAAGGCGGAATTGTTTGAGAGCGCACCGAAACCAGTGGGCTCAACAACACCTGTCTAGAGAGCATGCGAATCTGGAAGCGTTTTGACAAAGGAGTCTTGTGATAGTGGATGTTCCGCCATATGGTGCGCTGCTTTACGCGTGCCATATGACG
>MKWU01000920.1_pt1 | contig 54040 bp, 58 predicted proteins | sample 809101 | NCBI WGS metagenome assembly MKWU01 (sample SAMN05860141, study PRJNA318959) | sponge metagenome | host: Aplysina aerophoba | place: Slovenia: Piran, Adriatic Sea, Gulf of Piran | collected 2013-05-07 | reverse complement strand
CATAGTTTGGACTGTCGCCAGTAGAAACGGCGCCGGTGGTGGTGCCGAGGTTTGTCCAGCCAGGGTTTGACCCTGTCGGTGTGGCACAGGAGTCGCTGGTTGGTGTGTATGAAAATACGGTGAGGGTACTTGTGCTGGTTGGGCTGGCACCACTCGGCAGCGTTACCGTTACATTTTCTAGGTCATAAGTGAAACCGTCTACACCTACATTGTGTGGGACTATAGCGGTAGGGGCTGTGGGGATGGCAACCGGGGTCGCTGATACGGTATCTGAAGTATCTCCGGGGATAAAGCCACCACTGGTGGAACTGATCGTACCATTATTTACCCGACTTCGCACTTGAAAATCGTATGGGGTATCGTTGGTGAGTCCGGTAACGGTGTGTGAGGTGGTTGTGTGATCGCTACCAGAGATATCCGTCCAAGAACCCCATGTCTGAGAATCGCTTGCTTTTGAGCGGTACTGATACCCTCTAATATGATTAGGCGCGCCACTTGCTGCAGCCCACCCAAGAGTAACCTGCGTATCGCCTCGTGTTGCGGTAACACTGGCTGGCTTTTTAAAAAGGTCTTGACTTGCTCCAAAGAAAGGAATTGCGAGCGTGCTTGCCACCGAACTAATAGTGTGGGTAACGGACACACAAATGCGTCCAGAAGCAATTGTCGGTACAACAATCGAAACAGAAAACCCGTCTGATGCATTGGTATCGGTAACATAGTCCGTGTCGCCACTCGCGGGGAGGTTGGAAGAACTACAGGGTTCACCTTTGAAAGAAGCAGAGAGTGCACTTATTGCATTGCCACTGCCTGTTATGCTTGCGGTGATGGTTGCGGTCGCCCCAATCTTTATGGTGCTGATGGTGGTGGTGACCACATTACCCGTTCCGTCTTTGCGCCAGATACCCTCCGCACTCGCTTGCCCGGCGAAGGTGGTGAGGGTGAGGATGGTGAGGAGGGTGGCGATGGCGAGGAGGTAGACACGAGTGGGGTGCCATGTCAGATTCCCTGTGCTTGGCGGTCTCTGAGGTCTTGCTGTATACCGTCTTTCTTTCTTTTTCTTAAAAATCATATTCATATTGCACTCTTATGCATTGTTTATAGCACTCCACAACAATAAATCTGACACCCTGTATCATTACTGGTATAGTACCCTGTTTTTGGCTTTGTATTGCACATTTTGTGTAAAACTCTTGCTGTCGGTATTTCGGCAGTTGTATTCATTTCTATCACTCTTCGTACCCTTCGTGGGTGTGGGCGGTGGTGCTTGGTCTGTGTCGCTTCTTTCTTGTGGTCGCTGTGTATACAAAGTGATTGACCTTGCCCGACTGGGCAAGGTCAATTGTTGTGGTGCTACGATTTCTTTTCGGTGTTGTCGGTGCATGCCCATATGAGTGCCCACACCCACCCAACGAAAGTCCATCCTAGGCACAAGGTGATCACGGTGATGCGGCGGCGGCGAGTGTGGGAGCGTAGTAGCGCAATCATGATTGGTAGCACATACATCGTTGTGCAAATCAGTATTCCACCGAATATGCCTATCGCATACATGGCATAGCCGAAAGCCAAGGCAAGAAGAATTTCTTCAAGGAAAAACATATAGTCCTCTTTTGTTATCAACTAATCCTCCCATGTTTATCAAGCTGTTTGAGTGCATGGAGAGCAAAACTCAGTGTGTTATTTCTTCCACCAAAATCGTATTTTTTATCCATTTCATCAATGATTTTCAGTGCTTTTTTTGTATACATAACTTTGTGTGATGTTTTTTGATTTTTTTCCATGGGTATATAATATTTATTCTTCATGCTTACTATAGCAATGCATAGAAAAAAGTCAATGTTTTTTTACACAGAAAACATTTGCCATAAGTCATAGAAACTTGGGTGACGGAGACCCTTATCCAACTTTCAGGGCTGAAACTGGAATAAGGAAATCTCTTATCCAACTTTCAGGGCTGAAACTGGAATAAGGAAACCTCTTATCCAACTTTTAGGGCTGAAAGTGTGATATACTATATATATGAGACAGGAAAAATCAAAAAAGTCAAGTTTTGTGAGTGGTTCCTATGTACAGCAGTTTCATGGCAAAGAATATGCGTATCAGAGTTTTTTGCCGTCCCCGATAAACACACCTTATACTACCCAAGACAAACGCATTCCCTTCCTTCTTGAAGAGGCAGCACACCACCTCGCAGGATTGGACGCATATGCAGATCTCGTGCCTGACATAGAATTTTTCATCTCCATGCATGTCCGCAATGAAGCGGTAAAATCAAGTAGCATTGAAGGGACCTATACCGGCATTGATGAGGTAGTGCTTGAAGAAAAAGAAATCGCCCCGGAACAGCGTGATGACTGGAAAGAGGTGCAGAACTATATAACGGCAATGAATTATGGGGTGGCGCAACTACCGAAACTGCCTATCTGTATGCGCCTAACCTGTGAAATACATAAGCGACTCATGCAAGGTGTGCGCGGAGAGCACAAACAGCCGGGAGAAATACGAACACAACAAAATTGGATTGGAGGCACATCAATCAAATCAGCATCATTTATCCCGCCACACCCAAAAGACCTTTCGGACACACTGAAAGATCTGGAAGAGTTCTGGAATACGGCACTTTTCACCATACCGAACCTCATAAAGGTAGCGATGGCACACTATCAGTTTGAAATAATACACCCTTTCAATGACGGAAACGGGAGAGTCGGCCGAATACTCATAGTGTTGCAGCTGATGCATATGGGGGTACTGCAAAAACCTGTCCTGTATCTTTCTGATTTTTTTGAAAAAAATAAGGGAGCATATTATGATGCTCTGACATTTGTGCGTGAACAAAACGACATGGATCAGTGGCTGTTATTTTTCCTCTCTGGCATCACTGAAACAGCAAAAAAGGGGAAAGAAACGCTCAAAAGCATGCTTAACCTCCAACGGGAGTATGAACAAAAACTATTACCACTCGGTCGTCAGGCAAAAACAGCGCACGCATTGCTCATGTTTGCATTTTCAAAACCTGCGTTTGATATATCGACCGCAGCGAAAGAGGTACGCGTGTCAACAACCACCGCGACAAAAGTAATAGAGCGCATGGTAAAGGAAGGTATGCTCAAAGAAACTACTGGCTTCTCCCGCAATAAAGTGTTTAAGTTACATCACTATATTGACCTCTTTAAGGCATGATAACCAGTAAGAACGGTGTCCGTGTCTTTCTTGCCCTACCTGCACAGCCGCAACACCCGTCACCGTTTTGTGGCGGGTGTTTGTGTTGCGTTTTTTTAACCGGCTCCCTGCCCTCTCTGCTATTGCTCTGTATGCGGTTTTCTCTTGTTGGGTTGACAAAAAACCCTTGGATTATTTGGTTTTTGTCAAGATTGCGGAGTTTTGGAAAATACCTATACTGTCTGTAGTGGTGTGTACTTTGGCAATACGCTGTGTACAGCGCCGTGTTATTGCCCTATGGTAAAAGGACTCACAGTGGAAGGAAGGTGGTATGCGTACTGCTTTTCTTCCGCTGATCATCAACTATACTTGCTGCCACACCCTTGTGAGCAGACCAAAACCCTACTCTTCGGAGCGGGGTTTTTTGGTTTTTGCCGTTAGCGATCTGGCGGAATGGCGTAGTAGGAGATGATGTAATTTGCTAGTGCAGCGAATGGATGGGAGAGTGAGGTGGAGGCAAATTTTGTTTTTGGGTCAACGGCGAAGAGGAATATGAGGTGTTTTGGCTTTGATGCGGGAAGGTAGCCGAAGAATGAGTGGAGAAATTTGTTTTCTGCGTACTTACCGGTTTGCGGGTCAACAAGCTGTGCGGTTCCTGTTTTTGCGGCGATACTGTATTGCGTGTTCCGTAGTGATCCGCCAAGTATCCCCCGATCATACACTCCTGTCAGTAGGGCTGTTACCTTGTCTGTTGCTGAAGTGTTGAAGATTCGTTTCCGTTCTCGCGTGAAATTTCTTCCCGAGATAACCCCGCCGACCTGTGGTTGTTCAATATCTTTTGTTACATAGGGTTGCACGAGGAAACCGCCGTTTGCCAGGGTGGCAAATGCACGCGCTGCCGCTATCGGTGTGACGGCGATACCCTGCCCGAATGATGCGGTTGCAAATTCTATTTCACGATTGCTGTTTAGGTTTTCTACTAATCCCGCTATTTCTTTTGGTAGGTCAACTTGTGTGATGCTGTCAAAGCGAAACTCATCAATATAGTCCTTGTAGGTGCCGATACCAATTTTTTGTAGCATAAATACGGCGCCGGTGTTTAGTGAGTGCGACAAGATGGTCTGGATACTGGTATTTGGTCCCCGACCGCGGCTGTCATAATTTGATATTATCTCTCCGTCCACAATTACCTGCCCGTAATCGGTATATGAATCACGCAATGATACCCGCCCTGAATCAATGCCGATTGCGGCAGTCAATGCCTTAAACACTGACCCCATTTCATACACATCCTCAACAATTGGATTGTTAAACACTGAGTAGTCCGTTACCTGCCCGAAGGTGTTTGGATTGAACGATGGCACTGCTCCTATTGCAACAATGGCACCGTCATTTGGATCCATCACAATGCCTCCGACCTTTTGTGCGCCCCAGTTGTACTGTATTCTCCGCAACTGTTCCTCCAGCTGTCGTTGCACATTAATATCTATTGTTAGGGTAACATTGCCGGCGGACGGACGATCATTTTCTGGTGGTAGTTCACCGAGTTGTCGTAGCACTGTTGTTGCTGCGGTTTTTGGCACCCTGTTCGCGCTACTGAGCACATCATCAAAGATATTTTCTACACCGTACTGCCCTCGTGTCGCTTGCTCCTCGTCAACTGACACAAAACCGAGTGTGTGTGCTGCGAGTGAGCCATTGATATATTCCCGTTTTTTGAAGGGTTCAAGCCACACCCCTTTCAATCCGTACTGATCAATGCGTGCTTGTATTTTTTCCTGTATGGACTCTGGTATGTCGCGCTCAATAATTTCATACTCATCCTTTTCTGATTTTTCCGCGCTCTTGAAAAAACTCTTCCGGTCTATGTCAATCTCTTCGCTGAGGTGTTCATACACCTCTTCTGCATCCTCAATCTCTAGTGGGGAGATGTTCAGGTTGTACCCGAAGTGTGTTGTCGCAGCAAGATGCTTTTCATCTTCTTTATCAATGAAGTAGATATTCCCTCGGTCGCCAACACTCCTAAATGGCAGAAATATGCCGGTGTTTCCCTCTACCTTTTTGTTGAATTGGTTGTCGTAGAGGATAAATATGGAGAGGAGCGCGACCGCTATGACCACATAAAAGGCGGTATATGGACTGTCTAACTTGTATTTCGTAGAAAGTGGCATTGTCTTTAGTATGGCACGCTATGATGCAGTTCTTTTCTTACTGCTTAAAGGTGGTAATGCGACCCAACATCTTTTCTCGTGTCTCTTTGTCTAACACGCCGGTAACTGGTAATCCTTCCACTAACTGAAACCACCGCAGCGTCCGATCTGTTGCTTCGTTAAAAACGCTCGTTTCGTTGCCTGGGCTTCCCTCACCTTCTTCTGCCACGCGGTATCCGTTACTATTTAGAAATACTTGCAGACGATACACATCTTCATGCACATCACCGAGGCGCAGATCTTTGTAAGAAACTGGTACTACGGTTCCTAAGTTTTGCTCTGTCTCTCGCACTACCGAATCCCGTGTTCGTACGGTCTCCTCGGTTGGTGGGGACGGTATCTTATCAGTAGATTCAACTCGCTGCACCGCCACTGCGTTTGGCAACCCTGGCCCGATGATGCCGCGCTGCTCGGCTGCTCGGCGCTGAGCGTTTGCGAGCACCTTATCCTCGTCATAGATCACAATGCCCTCCTTCTTTTTTGCTATCTCGTCATACGCCCCTTGAATTTGCTCGCCCAACCTGCTTGCGATGGATGATGCGCTGGATGCTAAAGTACTCAGCACCTCTTTCTGCTTCTTCAGGGTGTCTAACAAACTTGTTACTTTTTCCTCTCTCTCCGCCTGTGATAACGGGACTATTTTTTCTTCTTCCTCTGTGGCAGATGCTGTCGCACTGGAAGTACATGCGACTGTTTCTCCGGCGTAGCTATATACCGCACCGGTATTTTTCTCTTGTTCGTCATCACCGTATGCACCAGCAAATATATGTAATCCGTCAAATGCAATGGATGCGCCGAATCGATCTCCGTTCTGCAGCCCGGTCGGCGCGATAGCCCTCTCAAAAGACCACAGCGCTCCCTTCCTTGCCTGCTTATACAGATATACCGCACCGCTCTTCTTGCGTCCGAAATTGCTCCTGGGGGCGCCGATTGCAAGCATGTTTCCTGAACGCCCGATCGCTGTGCCGAATTCGGCACCCGTGTCATTTGCCTGTGGTGTCAATTTTTGTGCTAACTGCCATGCTCCTCCCTCTTTGATGTAGAGATACACCGCGCCTGAGTTGAGTGTGTCGCCACTCTGATCGTCTCGCATTGCTCCGACAAATAGCACGCCGTCATAGAGCACTACCTCGTTGCCAAAATGGGCGTTTAATCGTCGCTTTTGTGGTACTATTTTTTCCACAGACCATGCGTTTCCTGTTTTTGTGTATACATATACCGCACCACTCCTGCTGAAGCGATCGCCGGGAGCGCCGACGGCGACTCTGCCATTACTGACCGTGATGCTGTGTCCGAATTCCTGATCTGGGGCGGTGTCGTCTGGTATCACGCGGAACGGGTTTCCCCAGACACCGTTCGTGTTGGTGTAGATGTACACGGCACCGCTGTTGTCTAGGCGGGAGGCGCCGACGGCAAGTATGTTCCCTTCTACCGCAAGGGTGCGTCCGAATGCCTCATACGGCTTTAGGTCTTTTGGGGCCACTATGCTACGCACCGTCCACTGGTCAGCCGCTCGTTTATAGACCTGTACTGCACCTCCAGACATCGCCACATGGTCGGAACCTGGATCACCGACCAACACGGTCATCTTGTCCTGTACCGCAACTGACTTTCTTGTTGATCCCAACTTTTTAATGTGCTGTTCACGCAATATCGCTGAGCTGCGCAGTGCGGCACCTTCTTTTTCCTTGATGTATATGTGTGAAGTTTCACCTCGGGTGCCGACGGCAAGCACGCCGTCCCGCATTGCTACATCATTACCAAAGCCCTCGTAGGCATCTATTTCTCGGGCAAGTATTTTTTGTGGTTCGCCGTAGGTCGCACACTGTAGTAGCGCTGCCCCTTCTTCCTCTTTTTCCTCTTCTTCTGTCGGGTCTTCTATGAGGATTGGCTCTGACCGCTCGCTCCGCTCGCTCACCGCTTCACCGCGACTCACGCTTGCCGTGAAAAAGTTTTGGCCGATGCGCAATGTCTCTATTGGTATGCCGGCGATTCGCACGGTCTCTTTGCCGATGTCAGCAAGGAGGATTGTTTTTGTCCGAATTTCAGCGTCGTTTAGGAACACTCGTATGACATCGTTCTCTTTGAATGCGGCGGTAATATCCAGCCCGATTAGCTCTTCTTCCTGATTGACCAGCGCGCGGACGGTTGGTATCGGTGGTGGCTCTTGCACGGTTAGGCGGAATGCGGGCGTCCGTTGCACCACGGCACCAGCGCGCTCTATCTTTGCCACAATGAGGTTGTCTCCCGTTTGAAACACATCAATTGAAATGTTTTCAATGGTGATCTCTTTTGTTCCGATTGCGTCTGGTGTGTTGATTGCTTTTGCCTTAATAAATACATCGTTGCTGTACATATTTACCACATCTTCACTTTCAAAAGTTCCGTATACCTGAAACGCCACGACTGACGGATTTATATTGTTTCGCAGCATCTGCACTATTCGAAAATCACCCTCACCTTGCTGTGCAAAAGAAACCGATAGGATACCTATCGCTAATAATCCGCCGATCAGTGCAGACAATACCAATGAATACCGAATATATCGCATACACTTTTACTATATCACGATAACCAGCTGTCAAGTGGTCGGCTCTGTTGGTGGGTACACTTTTTCCAGTTCCTCTTTCTTCTTTAGTTCAGCAATGAGGTTCTTCGAGTCCACCCCCAACTTATACAAGACACCCTCTATTGTTACCTCCGGTGCGTCTGCGGTTGTTACATTTTCTTCGTACCATATACGGACGACTTCTTCATCCACTTCTGGGAGTGTTATGCTCTTTTGCACTGTTTTTACCATCTCCTCGATTAGTTTCGGTATTGGCACCCCTTTCATTTTGAGGAAACGCAATGCCATAGCGATGGACTTTCCCAACTCGTTAATTTTTCTCTCCTGTGTCTTGGTGCGGTCTGCCGCGGTGATGATTGGCTTTTTGCGGCGGAGTGTGGGTTCGGTGTTTTGCGCGGGGGTGGTATCGGTACGCTGTCGCATACTCTCTTGGATTGTCTTGACATCTAACCCGCAGAAATTGGCGACCTCTTTGATGGCGTGTTCCCGCATCATTGGATCTCTGTTCATCGCAATAATCGGTAGTACCTCCTCTCGTACTCCCCTGATACGGTCTTCACTGTTCTCGCCATACTGTTCAGCGACATACCTTGTGAGGAATGAAACTGCTGTTACTGCCTCTTTCACTGCTTTTTTAAATTGCTCAACATCTTCGGCGACCACATCGGCTGGATCAGACCCGTCGGGTAACACAACCACCTTGCTGTCTATGCCGAGCGTAAAGGTCATTTCAATCACCCGTAATGCCGCGCGGTGTCCCGCCGCGTCACCATCCAGTATGAGTAGTAATCGGTTGGATAGTCGCTGCAGTTTCTGTAGGTGCCTCTCTGTTATTGCTGTCCCCGAGGTTGCAACAGCCATCGGATACCCGGCTTGGTGTACCATAATCGCATCGATTGGACCCTCAGTCAGTATCGCAACATTGTGTTTCCGGATGTGTGGCTTTGCTCTGTGTAGCCCGTATAGGAAGGATGATTTGTCAAACAATGGTGATTCTGGGGAGTTGATGTACTTTGCACCCTCGCTCTCTCCATATATCCTTCCGGAAAAACCAATCACCCGCCCCTGCTCATCATAAAATGGAAACTGCACTCGGTTCCGAAATCTGTCATAGACGGACTGCTTCTCCTTGTTTTCTACGCACATGCCTGCTGTTACTTGCTCGGCGCGGTTTGGCGACTGCTTTGAGCAGATTGTGTTCCAGGCATCCGGCGCATACCCAATGCCCCACTCCTGTATTGACTGCTCGCTGATACCTCTGCCGATAAGGTACTGCCTCACCTCATCAGTTAACTTTTGCTGGTATAGTGTTGCTGCTGATTCCAGCGTGTGATATAGTGGTGCATTGTTTTGTTTGTTGCTGGTGGGGGTGGCTGTCAATGCTATGCCTGCCCGATCCGCAAGTATCCGTAGTGCTTCTTTGAAATCTACACCTTCCGTGTCCTGCACGAACGAAAATATATCGCCACCTTTTTGGGAGGAAAAACAGTAATACACCCCCTCTTCAGGGTCCACAAAAAACGATGGTGTTTTCTCGCTGGTGAATGGTGACAACCCTTTCATTCGTTTCCCCGCCGGGGTCAATGTGGTGTACTGCCCCACCACATCAACAATATCAATTGCATCCTTCACCGCCTGTACTTGGTTGGCTCGCTCTACCATTACTGACATTATGAGGTCATTTCTTCTTTTTCTGCAAGTTCCTTTGCGACTTGATCCTGCACCTCTTTCACCATAACCTGCTTTGCACTGCCCTCATGTCCGCTACCAATTGGCACTAATCGCCCGATAATCACATTTTCTTTCACCCCGTCCAAGGTGTCCATTGCACCACTCACCGCCGCCCGAATGAGTACACTTGTGGTGTTTTGAAATGATGCCGCGGAAAGAAAGTTGCTGCGTGACACCGACACATTTGTAATACCGGTTACAATGTTCTCTGCTTTTGCAGGTTTTAGCCCTTCCGATTCAAGGCATTCATTTAGATCAACTAACTCGCTTAGGTCAATGACCTCTCCCGGTATGTACGCAGCATCTCCCGGATCGGTGATGAGCATCTTGCTAAACATTTGACGGATGATAATTTCAAAATGCACTGGAGCAATGCTTACCCCTTGCAGCTCATACACTTTTCCGATTTCACTGAAAATATACTCTTGTGTTGCCTCCTTGCTGCATTGTTTTAACATCTCTTCCAGGTCTGCCGTCCCGTCTGTTAGAAATTGACCTTTGGTAATTTTATCGCCAACTTCTACTTTAACCACTCGTAGCGGTGATACCGAGTAATTCTTTTCAGCCGTTGATGCTTTTTTGCCGCCCACATTCAGGCGGATGGTGTGTCCACCGTCTTTGTGCTGCTCAATTTTCTCAACGACACCGTCAATACGCGCGATAGCTGCCGGAGATTTTGGCGTACGCCGCTCAAACACTTCAGTTACTCGTGGTAGCCCAGCGGTGATGTCTCCGCCTGCCGTTGCGACACCACCTGCATGAAAAGTACGCATAGTTAGCTGTGTTCCCGGCTCACCAACCGATTGCGCCGCTATCGTGCCGACTGGCTCACCAATATCAACAATTTCATTTGTTGTTCTGTCCACACCGTAACACTTCGCACAAATCCCCCGTGCGTGGCGACAAGTAATCGGTGAACGAACCCGTATTTTCTCCACCTGCTCATCAGCGTCTATTTTTTCTGCCAGCGTTACTCCTATCAGTTCATTCTTTTTCGCTACTACTGTCCCGTCCGCGCTTGCAACATCTTCAATCAGATAGCGCCCCTGGATTCGCTCTCCAAATGAGTCGCCAGCGCCTGATGCGGTCTGCCGGTACAGAGTAAATCCGGTGCTTGTTTTACAATCAAGGTCTTCAATTTTCACCTCTTGAGCAACACTAAACAGTTTTCGTGACAAGAATCCTGCGTCCGCTGTCTTTAGTGCTGTGTCCGCCACACCTTTCCGCGCACCGAATGACGCATTGAAGTATTCAACCGAGGAAATACCGTCTTTTAGCGATGATAGCACCGGCTGCTCTATCGGCTCTCCTGATGATGAGTCAACGACACCGAACATCGCAGTCATGTCTCCGAGGTCGTTGAATGATCCACGCGCGCCAGAGCGAATCATATCACCGATAGATGACTCTTCCGGCACACTGTCTTTTGTGATTTGTCCTAACTCCTCCTTGATTTCCTGCCAGAGATCTATATTTTTTCGTTTCCGCTCTTGCAGTGATATCAGACCTTCCTCGTATTGTTGCTGTATCTCATTTGACTTTTGCAATCCCTCCTGTATGCGCTCTTCTCGTCCATCTGGTCTTCGCAAGTCGCTCCACGAAAAAGTGGTTCCCGACCTTGATGCGAATCGGAAGCCGAAGTCCTTGATCGGATCAAGGTGCTTCACCAACTCCTCTTTCCCAAATGTGTTGATAATGCCACGCACCACCTTTTTAATCATTTTCTTATCAATGGTTTCATTCACAAACGGGTATTCTTTTGGCAGCGTTGTGTTAAAGAGCAGGCGTCCAACAGTTGTTTCAAAAATTTTTCCTTTGTTTTCCCCATACTTTTCTTTTTGGGAAGCCAGCACCTTTATCTTCGCGCGTATATCAACAATACCAAAATCATACGCGGTTATTGCCTCACTCACGCTACCGAAGTACCTCCCCTCTCCTTGCACGCCTTCTTTTGCGACGGTTGCCCAGTAACACCCTAATACCATATCTTGCTCTGAAGGAGACGCGTTGATCTCTCCTGATGCAGGGTTGATAATGTTGTTTGTGGATACTAGTATATTTTTCGCCTCTGCCTGCGCTTCTTTGGACAGCGGCAGATGAATCACCATTGCGTCGCCGTCAAAGTCAGCGTTATACGCTTTACAGACAAGCGGGTGTAGCTCGATAGAAAGTCCTTCTATCAGTATGGGTTTGAACGCTTGTATACTTTGACGGTGCAGTGTTGGTGCGCGGTTCAGCAACATATACTTACCCTGGATTACTTTTTCTAAAATCTCCCACACAACTGGTGCTTCTGTATCTAATAGTCGTTGCGCGCCGCGTACATTGTACGCCAGCTCACGCTTTAGCACCTCTCCTATCACAAATGGACGGAATATCTCCAGTGCCATCTTCTTTGGTAGTCCGAACTCATCAATTTTTAAGTGTGATCCAACCACGATAACTGATCGTCCGGTAAAGTCAACTCGCTTACCCAGCAAGTTTAATCGGAAACTTCCGGTTTTACCGCTGAGATATTCTGATATCGCTTTCAACTGTCGATTTTTACCGCGCTGAGATGAGCTTCTGCCTCTGCTGGCAATCTCTTTTTCAAAGAGGGCATCGACCGATTCTTGCAGCAGCCGCTTTTGTGTGTTGATAAAAATTTTTGGCGCTTTTGACTCAATAAACTCTTTCAGCCGGTTATTCCGAACAATCACATGGCGGTATAGGTCGTTCAGGTCTGAACTCGCATACCTTCCACCGTCAAGTGGCACCACTGGGCGAATGCCAGGGGGTATCACCGGGAGGCGGGTCAAGAACATCCACTCCGGTTTATTACCGGATTGCAGCAGTGACCGCACGACTAACAGCTGTCGCTGCATCTTCTCTTTCTGGCTTTTGTTCACCCCATCTAACTGCTCTACAATATCTTTCTCTTTTTGTTTTAAATCAATTTCTTTCAGGAGATCATAGATAACTTCACCACCTTTTTCTGCTTCAAATAGCCCTGAAAATTGACGACTGAGGCGATCGTGTCGCGCCTCATCAACAATGCTGTGCTCTTGGATAGATTCAATATCCGCTACCCGACTTTTATACTGATCTTGCAGCATGTGGTGTGTTTCTTCCTGTGTTGCTTTTTGTATTTTTTCATCAAACTCCCGTTTTATTTCTTTCTTCAGCTCTTTTCGCTTTTCTTCATCAACACTTTTTATGTAGTACGATGAGAAATACACCACATTTTGCACTTGTTGCGCAGAGAGGTTGAGGAGTGTTGCGATGTGAGACGGCACTTTGCGCAAATACCAGTAATGCGCGATGGGTGCGGCAAGGTCAACATGTCCCATGCGTTCACGACGAACTGTTGAGCGGGTTATCTCTACACCACAATTGCTACATTCAATGCCTTGGTACTGCGACCCCTTATATTTCCCGCAACTGCATTGAAAATCGTTCTCCGGTCCAAATATTTTTTCGCAAAACAACCCATCTCGCTCTGCTCGCTGTGTGCGATAGTTGATTGTTTCCGGTTTTGCCACCTCACCAAATGACCATGACAACACCTCCTCTGGAGAGGCGAGACCTATGCTCAACGCATTGAACCTGTTTGATTGTCGTATTGTTTTTTTCATAGTATGTTACTTCGTATTTATCTTTCTTCTTGCGTGCTTTTTTCGTCGCTCTTCATCTTCCTCCTTCGGCTCGTCTCTGTCTGGGATCTCCAGATTTACATTCAGTCCGAGTCCCCGCAGGTAATACAGCAAAACATTGAATGCTGCCGGTGTTCCCATTTGTGTAACCGGCTCGTTGTGGATAATTGCGTTATATGCAGCGTTCCGCCCCTGCACATCGTCGGACTTGATGGTCAGCATTTCACGCAGCGTATACGCAGCGCCGTGTCCGAGCAGCGCCCATACTTCCATCTCTCCCAATCGCCCACCACCGAACCGCGCTCGTCCGCCTGGTGGCTGCTGGGTAATCAGTGAATATCGCCCCGTTGATCGGGCGTGTATTTTATCCTGCACCATATGTTCTAACTTCATCGTGTATATCCAGCCAACTGACACATCTCCAGAAAATTTTTCTCCGGTTTTGCCGTCGTATAATGCGACTTGACCGGTTTTTGCGTGTCCTGCTTTTTGTAACTCCTCTTCTAACTCCTCCTCTGTTACTGATGTCATTGGTGGTATGACCGCCTGGTAGTTTAGTGCGTGTGCTGCTAGTCCGGTGTGCATTTCTAAAATTTGTCCGAGGTTCTTACGAGATGGAACACCCAGGGCAGACAAGATAATGTCGACCGGCTCCCCGTCTTTCGTGAACGGCATGTCCTCAATGGGTGCAATGCGTGATATCACTCCTTTGTTTCCGTAGCGGTTTGCCAGCTTGTCGCCAACACAAATACGACGCAGGTCAGCGATGACAATACGAATCTGTTTCAAAATACTGGTGTCGGCGATGTGTTCTGTGTCTCGGTCGCGTACCTGCACTGATACCACCTTCCCACTCTCTCCTGGCGGCAATGTCTTGGATGTGTCCCGCATATCCTTCGCTTTGTCACCGAAAATGGACTGTAGCAGTCGCTCTTCCGCGGACACCTGTGTTTCTCCGCGCGGTGTTAATTTACCGACTAAAATGTCGCCCGGCACCACATCAGACCCCACTCGAATAACTCCTTCAGCGTCAAGGTTTCTCAATTTTCGTTCCGCGACATTCGGTATATCTGATGTCATAACATCCAACCCCAGTTTTGTCTCACGAACCTCGGCGACATGCTCTTTCACCTGTGTTGAGGTTAGCACATCATCCCGCACCAGTCGTTCAGAAATGATAATTGCATCTTCAAAAGTGCCGCCATCATACGGCAAAAAGGCGACTCGTAGATTTTTTCCGATTGACAAATCGCCGTTTGCCGTTGATGCGGTGTCCGCAATAACCGCACCTTTTTTTATCTTGTCTCCCGGCGACACAATTGGTCGTTGGTGGTTGGCAAATGAATACGCAGAACCAGCCAGTGTGAACACCTCAAGGTCATGCCGTTTCACTCCTTTGCTTGTTTTGATACTGATATGTTTTGAATCAGCGCTTGTGACTTCACCGGACTCCTCAGCGATTACCACCCTCCCTGATGCCTTGGCGAACTCTTGCTCATACCCAGTGGATACGAGCGGTGGCTCTGGTCGAAGGCATGGGATTGCTTGTCGTTGCATACGGGTTCCGGTTGCAGCACGCACTGGCAGTGTGTTGTGTGCAAACGGTATCAGCGTTGAGGCGACTGATAAAATTTGTCCGGTTGCGACATCAATATAGTCAATTTGCTCCGGACCAACCCGCTCATATTGCCCTTGATATCGCACCAGCACTGACTCCTGTGTTATTTTGTTTTGCTCATCAATCTCAATATCGGCACCGGCTATACGGTATCGCTCCTCTTCGTCCGCGGTACAGTACACTGCCTCATCGGTTATCCTTCCGTCCTTTACTTTAAAGTAAGGACACTCTAACAAACCATACTTATTGATACGCGCATAGAGTGCCATGTGCAGCACGAGGCCGATGTTTGCCCCTTCTGGTGAGTGCAGCGGACAGATGCGTCCATAGTGTGTCTGGTGGATGTCGCGTACTGATACACTCGCATGCTCTCGTGCTACACCGCCAGCGCCCAGTGCAGAAATCGTGCGCAGATGCTCTATCTCGTCTAGCACATTTTGCTGCTTTAACGGCTGTGAAAGCTCATTTGTATTGAAAAAACCGTGAATTGTTGACTGAAAAGTGCGCAAGTTCAACACGCTGGTTGGTGAATCAAATAGTTTTGGATCAATGGTAAGCATTTTATCCCGGACATTCTTGCGAATACGCATAAAGCCAGTTCGGGCGGATTCATACACCAACTCTCCTACTGACCGTACCCTCCTTGATCCGAGGTGGTCAATGTCATCTCCTTGTGCATCTGGCGTGTTGTTCAGGCGAACAATTTCTTTTGTGATCAACACAATGTCATCCAGTGTCAGCACTCGCTGCTTTTTTGCTGCGCCGTCTGTTGGTAGGTTGAACCGCCTGTTGAAATTCAGTCGTCCTAACTCGCCCATATCATACCACTCAGGGGTAAATCGTGACTGGATAATCTGCTTTGCCCGATCTGGACTTGCCACATTACCTGAACGCATTGTTCGATAGAATGATGTCCACACCTCGTCCATGGTCGTGGCAGTGTCAACAGCAAAGGTTTTTTTCACTATCTCTTGTGTCTTTGGGTCGTCGTCAAAGAGTTTCAGCACTTGCTCGGGTGTTTCTGGTCCAAACGCTCTGATAAAGGTGGTAACCGGGATTTTCCGCGCCCCTTGATCAACACGCACATAGATATTGCCGCTCACATTACTCTCAAATATCACCCACATGCCTCTCCCTTTCTGTGGAATCACCTGCGCACCAAAAGTGAAGCCGGATTTTCCGCGTAATTCTTTGAAAAACCGCACTCCCTGTGCGCGCACCAACTGCGCGACAATGGTGCGGTCTATACCGTTGACCACAAACGATCGCTGCGGTGTCATAATCGGCACATCGCCTAACAGCACCTCTTCTTCCCGTATTTTTTTCGTTACCTTATTCTCTAATTGCAATAAAACGCGAAGTGGGGCAGTGTAACTGGCAAACTGCTCTCTTGCGTCTGCAGGTGTTAACCGTGGCTCTTCTAACTTGTGTGAAATAAAGGTTATGAAGAATCGCTCTTTTGAATCTGCTATTGGGAAAAATTCTTTGAAAAGAGCCGGGATGTCTTCTTCTAAAAACTTATCGTATGATTCTTTTTGAAAATCAATAATGCCCCCCAGTGGTAGTGGGGACCATTTGTACTGTGAAAAAGTTTTTTTTGTCCGTGGCTCGCTCATCCTGATTATGTTGGTAGGTGTATAACACAATCAAACACAGACCCAGGCGTTAGGATGCTATGCTTGAACCTCATCACATTTAAGCACACAGAACAGACAGACCCGTAGCAAAATACACACCGTGCTTTAATGTACAGCAGGATAGCAGGAACCTTGTATTTTTGTCAACCCTACTTATCCACATCTTTTGCACAAACCCCAACAGACACCATTGCGGGGCGAATGACCGTATCACCGACGGTTGCCCCTGCTCGCATCACCTCAGTCACTGTGCCGCTCTTTTTTTTGTCTGCAACCTCTTGCTCTCCAACTGATTGGTGTCGGAGTGGGTCAAACGGCTCTCCGACTGTGTCAATGAGGGTTACGCCAAGGTCAGAAAACGACCGTAGGCACTGGGTATGTATCTGCTTCACCCCTGACTGTGCTGCCGCGGTATCCGATGCCTGACTGAGTGCGGCGCGAATGGAATCTATCATCGGCAATATGGTCATAACACATCCCTGCAATGCTATGCTTCGTTCTCGCTCCAACACCTCTTTTTGTCGTTTTTTTTCGTTCAGTGCGTCTGCTTTTGCTCGCTTCCACCCGTCAAGGTACTCTTTTCGCTCTTTCTCACACGCTTTTAGTGCTTTTTTTGCTTTCTCAAGTGCACCATTTGTAGCCTCAGCGACATCTTCAAATACCACCTCCTCCTTAGCGTCTTCCTTTTTCTTTTTTGCTGCCATTATGTATAACTATACCCCCAACAGTCCTGTTTGGCAAGTGTGATTGGCATAACATTACTGCGCGAAGCATAAAAACACTGTCGCTGATCTTATGATCCGGACAAAACACCAAGTACCTGTTTTACCTTTGTGAGTTGTTTTGTAAAATGGGCGTCCAAGTGTTTTCTGTTGCGTTCCAGTACTTTTTCAAGATGCTTTTTGTCATCAATTAGTTTTTCATACTGCTCCCGCGCATCCTTAAAATACCTACCGTACTGCTCCACCAGAAGCTCCTTTAACTCTTTGTACGAAATGTTCCCAGTTGTGCAGCGGTTTGCTATCGTGCCGTACTCTTCCTGTGGCATTATCTTCTCAAGATATACGCATGGCAAACAGGTCTCTGGATTAATCGGCTCGCCTTGTGGCGTTGAGTCGGTTACGATGCTCATTATCTGCTTGCGCAACACCTCTTCGTCAGCAAAAATTGGTAGCGTGTTCCCTTTTGACTTGCTCATTTTCTTACCATCAAGACCGGGAATGACTGCAACTGCCTGTTGTATCTGCTCTTGTGGCTCTGTGAAGTATGCTTCGCCGGCGATGTGGTTAAACTTGCGTGCCATCTCCCGAGTTAGCTCTACATGCTGTGCTTGATCTTGTCCTACCGGCACTATCTCGGCGTTGGCAATTAATATGTCTGCCGCCATGAGAGCGGGATACAAAAATACTCCCAGCCCGACATCTTGTTGCTCTTGCACTGCGTCCTTGTACGCATGCCCGGTTGTTAAAAAGGTATGCTTGAGCATGCAGCTGATGATCCACATTAATTCGGTTATTTGCGGGAAATCTGATTGCCGATATACGATTGTTCTTTTTGGATCTATTCCCAGTGCAATGCTCGCTGCAAGCAGGTGTCGGCTGTTCTCCTGCCGTTGCGCGCTGCTCTGTTGCGTCCGCTCATCACTTAAGTCCGTCAGTGCGTGCAGGTCGGCAATAAAGAAGTAGAGTTCTCCTACCTCTTGCAGCTCCACCATCTGTCGCACTGCCCCAAAGTAGTTTCCTATGTGTAGCGCTCCTGTCGGCTGTAGTCCTGTCAAAATCCGCTTTGTACCCATACTCTTATCAGTATACCACCTATGCGTCGCTCCTGCCGATGCGCTGGCAGGGCGTGTCGTGTGTTCCGCGAAAAGTTTGTACGATTATTTGAGTACAAGTGATACTCCCTCCTGCTGTAGCACTCCTAATAATGCGCGAAATACTTGCAGGTGCAGTTCTGCATCGTATAGTGCTGAGTGCCGCTTGTTCTCCTCTTCTTCAATCCCCAGCACCTCAAGTGTGGTACTCATCCCCGCTACTCCCAGTGCTGCCAATGCTAGCGCGGTGATGTCCATCATCCGTCTTGACAGGGGTAGCGCGGTGTCAGATCGGTAGGCATCCCATAGTCGCTGTAGCATTAAATAATCAAAATGAGCGTTTGCGGCGACAATATGTAGCTCAATGTCCTCACTGATACCATACCGTTTCACAATTTCCTGCTCAAATTCTTTTAAGAAAACTTCTGGCGCGACTCCGTGTGTCTTTGCCTGCTCCATACTGATGCCGTGTACCTCTTCGGCATCGGCGTCCCACGAAAACTTTTCTGATATGTACTTAATATCCCACTCCCGCGAACCGACTGCTTGCATTTTTTCATCTAAAAATATTGCCCCACACTGAATAACCTGCGACGAACAAAAATCTACCCCTGTTGACTCTACATCTAATGCAATAAACCTGTGCATAGTATCTATGGTACAGCATTTTCAGTGGCTTGGTCGGTTGTGTGGTTGCTCTTTGCGTAAAAATCGATATTTTTTGCTTTTTGCTTTTGTGATGCCAATCCTTGGCGTTGCTCTGATGCTTATTGCTTTTTCTTCTCTTGGTACTACATACAGCGGTGACCCCGCGTCCGTCATGTCAATGCCATTGTGTTCTCCGGTAATCCCAAATGCCTGACACAACTTGCCCGGACCGTTTGTCAGTAGCGTGTCCGACACATCGCCACGATTTTTTCGCATTTGTGCGATGCCCTCTGTTGGCATCACTGCTCGGATTAATACCGCGCACCCCTGCCCCATACTCTCTGAGACGATGTTTAAACAGTGGTGTATACCGTACGACACATAGACATACGCATGTCCGGCACTTGCAAACATCATTGCGTTTCGTTTCGTCCGCCTGCCCCCAAACGAATGGGATGCCGCGTCGTCTTCGGTGTACGCTTCGGTCTCAACGATGGTGCCTGCCATCCGTCCTGTCTCCGTTTCCCGCATGAGCACACACCCCAACAGATCTTTCGCCAGTTGCACGGTTGGCACCGCAAAAAATGTTTTGGGTATTCTACTGCTCATCATGCCGCTTGCTTTCTTCGCCTTCCGGCGATTGTTCCGGCTGCGCTGGTTGTTTTTGTGGCTGGAGCTGCTTTTCTCCTTTTCGCTTTTTCTTTCTTCGCCGTTTCTTTTTCTTGCTTTTTTTATGGAGATCCACTATCTTCTGCAAGTGCGGTGATACCCCTCTTTTCCCGGTGTACACAATTTCCCGCTCACCGGTTTTTAGTTTTGTATATTGGTGCTGCGTTTCTATAATCGGCTTAGCGACCGGATCAATCAGGTCTTTTTCAACCTCATCAACCCCTCGCTCATAGAGCGTGTTGACCAAGGTGGCATTTTTCCCCAGCCGTTTTGCGACCGTGGTCACTTTTTGATCCATATACTGCCGAAACTTTCTTCCGAGTCGAATTCCTCTTTTTGTTTCTATTGCGAGGAGTATCAGGTATAGGGTGGTTACCCCTGCTGTTACAAAAAAGGAGTAGGCGATGATCTCAGCGGTATCCATATCCACAGTATACCCTCACCTATAGCACCCAAACCACGAACCGACCGACCTCTACGCGCTCACCGAACTTTTGCACCGCCTCTTCAATCAATTGTGTGATGGTTCGGGAGTCATCTTTTACAAATGCTTGTTCCAGCAGTACGACCTCCTTTAGTTTCGCATCAAGCATACCTTGCACGATCTTTTCTCGCACCTCGGCTGGCTTGTCGGCATCTGCTCCCTCCTGCAACTCAGCCGTTATCTGCTCCAAGACCTCCGCAGGCATGCTATCCCGCGCGAGGTATTGCGGTTGAAACGCGGCGCAGTGCATGGCAATATCCCGCGCAAGCGTAACGAACTCCTCGTTACGCGCGACAAAGTCAGTTTCACATAGCAACTCAACCATTGTGCCGATACGATTTGTGGTGTGTATGTACGACTGCACTACCCCTGACCCGAGGTCACGATCTGCTTTCTTTTGGGCGGCAAGTGCGCCTTTCTCTCTTAGTACTTCTCGTGCTTTTTCCATATCACCACCCGACTCCTCTAGCGCCTCCTTGCACTTTGCTATTGCGTGTCCGGTCTCATCTCTGAGTTTCTTTATAGTTGCTATGTCTGCCATAGTTATACCTGTTTAGTAGGTATAGTACCTGCTTTTTCCTGACTCATACCGCTATTTCCACCATCTGTCTTTTTGCTGTCGGCAGGCGGTACCTCTTTTTCTTTGTTGCTCGCCCCTTTCTTGTACGCCTCCTCAACCAAGCTGAGAATGTAGGTGACCGCTTGCCGTGAGTGTATGTTCGCTATGATAGGGTGTTGTATGCGGTGTATATCCGCATTGGCGGTAGAAAACCCGATGACCGGCACCTTCGCACCGTTTGCCTCCTTTACCGCTATGCTTTCCTTTCGGGTGTCAAGTATAAATATTGCCTTTGGCAACTCAGTCAATGCCGCGATGCCAGTGAATCGGTTTTCCAGTTTTGCCAGCTCTCGATTTAATAGCACCTTCTCTTTCTTTGTGTACTTTGTCCATGCGCCCTCCTCCTTTTCTTTCTGCATAGTGCTCATTTTGTTGATTCGCCCCTTGATGTTGGTGAAGTTTGATAGGGTGCCGCCGATCCAGCGATTGAGCATGTACGGTAGTGAGAGGTTTTCTGCTGTCTGCTTTACTAAGTCAACCGTCTCCTGGCGCGTGGCAACAAACAGTATGATGTGTCCTTTTTTACCACACTCTTCAACAAAGGCAAGTGTTTTTTCCAGCAGATCTGTTACTTTTTCAAGAGAAAAAACTGCTTGATTGCCTTTCTTCCCTTCAATCATAGATCCCAAAGACGGGTGCCGGTACCGATTTGTTACGGCGTAGTGCCCCCCAACCCGTTCTATCTCTTGGGCGATGTCTTTGTTGTTTGCCATAATGGTATATATAGTAGCACACTGTTCTTGCCCTGTGCAAACGGTGCTTTTCTTGTGTTTGCTTTGTTTTTCTGTGTATAAAAATGGCGCGCCGTATAAGGCGCGCCGTTAAAGAGTTCAAACTACCTACTCGTCGCTGCTTTTGACGGCAACGACAACTTCAACGATGTCCGAGTCCAGCTTTTCGGACATCTGGATTGACCGAAGCCCCTGTACTGGCTCGTCGCCAGTACCGCTGTTGTAAAGAGCGAATTGCCACTTCTCTTCACTCTTCACCGCATTCATGCGGTGGGACACCACCAGCAAGGTTTCCCCTGCCGGTTGGTTGGTGTACAGCCTCCGGACTTGTGCTGCCGTCTCCGGCAGTGCTGGCTCGAAGATCTCACTTCGCCGGACGGCGTCGTAGATCTCCTGCGGCGTTACCGACCCTGTCCCTTCTGGGAACAGGTCGGCGATTTTCACACGCCCGAGGGTTGTTTCACCCTCTTCCTTGGCCGTTTGGAACATGATTGTTCCAAAAATTCTCTCGCCTTGGTGATCCACTCTGAAGCCCTCATTGATGAGGGCGTTCATGTGGTCATCGCCAGAGTCAAGGAGCCCGTGGGGGACGGTCATCCATGTGCCGCCCCGGATCGTGGTCGTGGTTTCGGTGTCCACACTGAAAGTATGGGCACCCTCTTCTTGGATCCAGCGAGGGTCTTCGTCGCTTTCTGCGACGGGGTTGACTGCGTCGCCGCAGCCAATTGTGATGGCAACCAAGGTCATGGCTACCATGAGAAAAATTTTTCTCATTTCAGTTCTCCTTTTTTCCTTAAGTTGGTAGTGTGTAGTTTTCGTCTTTGTTAACGAACAATTACACTACACACCATTTGCTTTAATTATACACGAAAACCCTTGATTTGTCCAATATTTAGGTAATAGTGTAGGAAAGCCAGTACTTGGTGGTTTTCGTGTGGTTTTTTCTGCATAGAAAAAGGCGCGCCGTAAGGCGCGCCTCAAAAAGAACAAGTTATTGTTTGGTCACGATGAACTCCGGGTACTCCCCGGAGTTCAGGGTTTCTTCAACACCCACGGCAAACAGGTGTTTGCCGGGGTGTTCCGCGTTGCCGCCGCCGAGGGCGAGCATATATTTGCTCGTTTGCCCGGGGCGGTTCAGCGGGCCGGACACGACCAGCAAGGTTTCCCCTACTGGCTGCTCCGGCATGAGGAGGCGGAGCTGCGCTGCCGTCTCGCTTGGCACCAGTTGGTACCCGGCGCCTGCCACAGCGAGGATAATATCCTTCGCCGAGTAAGGCGCGTTCAGTCCGAGATCTGCCGCGGTTACGCGGTAGAGGTCGGTGGTGCCGACCTCACTCTGGACTTGGAACATGATCGTTCCAAGGATCTCCCGAGTCCAATTGCTCGGGAGGTAGCCGAAGGCGTCAAGGGCGACCAGGAATTGATCCCCTGAGCTATATAGCCCGTGGGGGATGGTCTTCCATACGGCCGTGTCTTCGGTTGGCTCTTCGTCAGCCGCATCTCCGTCCCCAACCACCAGCGTGGTTGAGAACTGGCGAAGAGGTTCGCCACTTAGCGACTCAAGTCCACCTTCACCGCTGTAGGTGATGGTGTACTCGCCGACGCTGAGATCTTTTCGCATGATGAGTGTGATCTCATCTGCGTTTTCGCCGAAACTCCGAATCTGTAACACCTCGCCACTGCCATTGACAACCCGGAGGTTGTCCTTGATGGCGTGGAAAGCGTCAACATCTTCGGAGAATACGAGGACGACCTCATCGGCGAATTCGCCGATTCTGGCTTCTTCAAGACGAGGGCCGGGGATTGCCCGGTCAAGGGCGAGTTCCGCGTCGGCGATGATTCTGCCGTTGCGGGAGACCTCGACCTCAATGTTGCTCTCCCCGGTTCCGAGATCTGCATCATCCATGCGGATGTGCAGCTCTATGAGGACCGCGTCCTCTGGCAGGGTGACCCTACCGAGGTACCGTCCACCCGCGTAGAAGCGGAATTTGTCGTTTCCGACAAATTGTCCGCTTTTTGCGGTGATGGCGATGATTTCGTCGCCATCTTCTTCTGTCTCAATGTGAGACAGAGAAACGGTGAGTGTGCCTTCAGCATCGATCTGCTTGACGATGCTGGGGGCGGCGGCGGAGCCGCCGCTGACAACCTCAACTCCTTCGGCGCTGATTCCGCCGGCGCGAGTTGTGGCTGCCTGTTTCAGTTCCCCCATTGTTGTGGGGGTTGCTGGTGAGGGTGAGACCGGGTTGGACATGTTGTCACAACCCACAATTATGGTCGCCACGATGGCGATCAAAACGATAAAAATTCCCTTTAAACTTTTCATTTCTTTCTCCTTTTTGCCTATCCCAAACGCGGGAGGTCTTTTTTCAATTTTTTTTGATTTTTCCAACCATGGTGTGTGGTTCTCTGCTTTAAGCTTTAACAATTATTGTAATAGACCAACGAACCACACACCATAAAACACGACTTACATTGCTATAATTATATATAATAATTGCTTTATTGTCAAATATATGCTATTGCTTATTACCCGATGTATTGCAAAAAACCTTTATTTTATTGCTTTTTTTGCTATCTTTTATGCTATATTTCTCTATTTTGTCAACTTGCCTATTTTGGTAAAATATGGCAAAATAAAGGTAGTTTATGCCAGAAAGCAGTACACACCATACCTCTTTCTGCTGACCCTTGTACCGTTCTTTTTGCGCTCTTTCACCTATTATTAATCTAACTAACTATATTATGAGTAACGCGTGTAAAAACTCGTTACTGATTATCGTAGCGGTTATTGTTTGTGTTGCTACCCCTTTGGTGGGTAGTAAAGTATTCGCACAATCAGAACTGTTTTTCCCGGTTGCACGCAGTGTTTCTTACACTGCTCCGAGCTTAGAGACCGTATTTGAGAACACTCCTGCACCGACTACTGTCGTGCAGCATGTCTCTCTTACTATCCCTGACGCAGAGGTTGTTTTTGTGGGTCATCCACACACTACTGTTGCTGCGAAGGAGTCAAGCCAGGTTGTACGCAACCTGCCTACTTCTTCAGAAGCTGTGGTATATGTTGCGGAAGTACCTGCATCAGAAACCTTTATGGTTCGGTCGGAGTTGCGTTTTCCAGTTACGAGCAAAGTACACTACTCTGCTCCTGACTTGGAGACCGTCTTCTCTGGGTACCCATCAACCTCTGATGCGGTTGTTACGAAGGTGACTTCGTACCTCACGCCGGATTTGGAGGTTGTCTTTGTCGGACACCCTGTTGACACCACTCGTGTTGTTACAGCGGTACAAACTGACAAAAGGCATGCCACCAGAAAACAGGACACGATTATGCGAAACATTGCTGATCTCCAAAGGCAAGTTGCTGTGTTACAACAGCAAATCGCAGCACTGACAGGAAACACCACTGACGACTTTGGTTGTGATTCGTGTGGTCCAACGGTTAAGAACTTACAACAGTTTCTGAACCGAAACGGCTTCACGCTTGCAACAATTGGCGCAGGTTCACCCGGACAGGAAACTTCATATTTCGGTCCGCGAACACTTGCAGCGTTGGAGCGTTTTCAGTCAGCGTACCATATCCCGGTCACCGGGGTGGTAGACGCGCAAACAAGAAACCTTATCAACAGCATTACACCTAATGCACTTGGTAAGATTACCGTTACAGATTGTGTAACACCGAAGAACACAGTTGCAACAGGATCTAACTCTGACGCAGGGAATAATGGAGAGATTATCCGGAACGATCAAGACGGGAAAGATGGTGGCGAAAGTACCTCCGGAAACTTTTTCACCAACCTTTTCAAGAAGATCGCTAATTTCTTCAAAAACCTTTTTCGTCTGCAGTAATCCTGAACGAAACTGTGACTAGGTGCTACCTATCTGAAAACGATATTACAGTACAGCAATACAGCCCTGAGGAGTAATCCTCGGGGCTGTATTGTTTTTCCACACACCACACAATAGATCTGAAATACCAGAGCATACTATGTGTAGTATTATGAAGAGTAAGTTTTTTAACCTTAATCGTGTTGAGCACAGAGCGGTTGCGGAGTATAAGAAGTATCCGCATTTAGCGCATTTGCGAGATAGGGATATTGTCCTCACCCCGATTAACCCTGGCTCAAAAAGCGGTGGACAAAATGTAAACAGAAACAAAACAGCTGTTGATATGCGTGTTAACATTATGTACCTGAGTCCGGAAGTTCAGGACAGGGCGGACGCACTTAACGCTCTTGTGAAAATGAATGAAGCGGGAGATATTATCATACGCGCAAAACAATTTAAGAGTAAGAACAGAATGAGAAAGCCGCTTTCAAGCGATTGAATAATGCAATTGAAAAGGTGCTGAACCCTCACCCAAATGAAAAATCAGAAGAGGAAAGAGAGAGGAAAAGGGAAAAAATACAGCGCAAACGAAACCGGGCAGCACAAAGCCGTATGGATCATAAGAGGCGACACGGTCAGAAGAAGAGGGATAGGCAGTGGTCTCATTAACAAGGAACAAGGTGCGTTTTCCTTGTATAATCACCTCAGGTGAGGTGTGGGCATACAAAAAACCCACAGTTTTTTTCAACTGTGGGTTTGAGGTTTAAGGCCAATCCTCACGGCCTTTTTTTTACGAGTGCCTATCCCTGCGCTGATAGGTCCTCGTTGTTGAGTGCCACCTTTTCCTGGACGCAGGTCTCATTTCTCTCTTGGAGAGAGTGGCAATGCTAATCTCTCCGCAGCTCCTGCAGGAGCAGAGAAAATCGTCCCCTTCCGGGACGATTTCCTCTATCCGCGGGTCGTCGCAGCACCCGATGTGCAGGTTTCTATGCGTGTCGCAGGACTCGCACCGCACACGGCTTCCCTGCACCTCTATACCCCGCATACCGGGATATGCGGGGCGCATGTGGCGTGTCCAAACATGTCCACGGCAGTTTGCCTCTTTTCGAATTTGTTCGCGCTGCTCCGCGCGGCGCGCCAATTCCCGTGCCGCATCTTTAGCGATGCGGCTAGTGCCGCCCGCTAACCCTCGGAGCTGGGAGTTGTGTAGGTGTTTCACTTTTGCTGCCATTTTTTTCTCCTTGCAAAAATATAGAACACCAAACACAAGATGATTTCGTTTTCATTAAAATGAAACGAATAGAGTGTTTGGTGTTCTATATTTTTGCCTTATGGCTAGATTATGGGAGAAGGTCTTGATTTTATAGGGTTTTTTAATGCTTTGGAAAAAATGTTGCGGAGCCTCTTGTGGTATAAGGTATTTGCTATCTTTGGAGATCTGATAGACATATGACCGCTACCTCTTACTCCACTGTGGTGCGCGGCGGGCTTTTTTGAGGCCGAACTTCTTCCGTTCTTTCTTCCGCTGGTCTCGTGTCAAAAACCCTAAATCTTTGAAAAATTTTCTATCCGTGGGTTCATGCGCGACAAATGCACGGGTCAGTGCGTGGCGTATCGCCTCTGCTTGCGCTGATGAACCGCCACCTTTAACGATCACCGTTGCCCCGAGGAACTCTTTGTACGCCTCCTTTTCGTGGAATGGTTGCATTGCTGTCTTGACCAATTCCTGCGTTGGCAGATACTGCTCTATCGGCTTGCCGTTTACCACGATCCCCCTTGCGAGCTTAGAAATGCGTACTCGTGCGACGGCGGTTTTCCTCCGTCCGACGGTTTCTATGTACCCCCCTCGTTCTATTTGATTCTCTAACATACTATTATTCGTTAATCTGTAATTTTTTCATCTTTACTTTTCGCAAACGATTGCCCGGCAACATACCATATACTGCCTTGCGCAATGCTTCACCATACCCTTTCTTCTCTATGAGTTGCGCGAGTGTTATTTCTTTTCTCCCGCCAAAGTATCCGGTGTACCGCTCATATATTTTATTGTCCTTTTTCTTTTCAGATATTTGCATCTGTGCGGCATTGGAGACCTCCACCACTACATTGGGGGCTTTATTCGGCGCATATGCCGGTGTGTGCTTACCGTTCAGCATATTCGCTATTTCAGATGCGAGACAACCGAGCCGTTTCCCTGCTGCGTTGATGCTTATTTTTTCTTGTGTGTTTACCATACTGCTTTTTATACAAACTCAATCACCGCAACTGTCCGCCCCGAACCCGGGCGAGATTCAACCTTGGTGATGCGGGTGTACCCACCGTTTCGCTCTTTGTATTTCGGCCCCAACTCTTCAAGTAACTTTTTTACCACTATTTTGTCATTATTGAAACGACTCAATAGCAATCTCCTGGTCGACAAGTCATTGACTGCCGCCTTGGTGACAATTTTCTCAAGGTAGGGGCGAATACTTTTTGCGCGTGCTTCTGTGGTTTGAACCCGCATATGTAGTATAACAGATCGCGCGAGAGAGCGCATCAGCTGCTTTCGTTGATCTCTTTTTCTCCCAAATTTTCTCCCTCTTTTGTGGTATGCCATGGTGTTTGTGTTACTCTCCGTCTTTCAGGATTATCCCTCGCCCTTCAAGGCGCTCGGTGATCTCCTCAACCGCTTTCGTGCCGATGCCAGGTATCTCCCGAATACCGGCTGCTCCCTTTTTCAGCAAGTCCATAACGGTTTGTATATTGTTTTTTTCTAGTGCGTTCACAATGGTGGCACTCAGATCCAAATCCTGTATTGCAATCACCTTCATGTTTTCATTTGCTTCCTGCTCTATTTCTTTCATTTTTTCTTTATTTTCTGACTGGAAGCCAAGCATTGCCTCAAACTGTGTTAGCATAGTGCGCAGTGCCTTTTCCAGTGCCTCACGGGGCGTGATGGTTCCGTCAGTTTCAATAAATAGAGAGAGGCGGTTAAAATCGGTTCTCTCGCCGACTCGCATATTTTCTACTTCATACGACGACCGCTTCACTGGGGAGAATATCGCATCCACGACAATTGACCCGACCTCTGAATCGTCAGAAAAATCTTCTCGAGGGCGAAAGCCGATGCCTTGTTGTATATCTGCCTCTATCTGTAACTCTGTTTTGTCGTCAGCGATCTCCGCTATGACTAAATCCTTATTTATCACTTCAACCTGCGACGGCGCTTCAAAGTCCCCGGCAGTAACAACACCTTTTCCTTTCTTCTTCAATGCTATTCGTTGTGGGAAGGTGTCTGTATTCGCCTTGACGCGAATATTTTTCATATTCACGATAACGGTGAGTGCGTCCTGCTTGATCCCATCCAGTGCTGAAAACTCGTGCGGCACCCCCTGTATGCGTATGGTGGTAATTGCCACTCCCGGTATTGAGGACAGTAGCATCCTTCGCAGGGCGTTGCCGAGCGTGTTTCCGTATCCGGGGTATAAGCTTGAGATCTCATATGTTCCCTCTGTGTCTGTTTCCTGTACTATCTCTGGCTTGGAGGGAATAGCGATGTTAATATACTCTGTCATAATATAAAAATGTTTATTTGTAATTTAGCGGGAATAGTACTCAAGAATTGACGGGATTGAAAATACCGTTTCGCCAATCACTGGTTTTCCGGTGATCGTGCCTTGGCGCGCCTTGCTATCCCAAGAAGCCCACCCTACGCGTGACTTCGTTGTGTTTCCGGCAAGCAACACCTCAAAAAGTTTTGTTTTTGTGCTCCCTTCCCGGATTCCGACCGTGTCTGTGTCACGCACCTGGTATGATGGGACGGTTGTTTTCCTGCCATTTATCGTAAAGTGGCCGTGGGAGACGAGCTGTCGCGCCATGCGCCTGGTCGGCACTAGATTGAGCTGGTACACCACATTGTCCAACCGTCGTTCTACCACCTCGGCGAGTGCTTCCTCGGCTGACGCTTTTTGGTTCGCAACCGCCTTTTTCACATAGTTTTTCAATACTCGCTCTGAGACGCTGTATAGGTAGCGCATTTTCTGTTTTTCGGCTAATTGCTTGCCATACTCAGATGCCGACCTTCTGCGTCGCTTTGGAACACGCCGTTGCTCACGCAGAGCAAATTTCTGTGTTTGACAATTTTCAAACAGTGGTGCTTGCAGTCGCCTGCTGATTTTATGTTTTTTTACTTTCTTCATACCCTGTGATGATACCCGCCCAGTTGTGTTTGTTACACGCGCCTTGGCTTTTTGCGCCTTGGGCCGTTATGTGGCACTGGCGTCCTATCGCGAATGGAGTGTACAACAAACCCTCGGTTTAGAAATGAACGGAGTGCTGACTCTCTTCCGCTTCCCACTCCTTTTACAATGATATCTATATCTTTCACCCCTATTGCCATTGCCTTTTCAGCGATTGCTTCAGCAACTTTTGCTGCCGCATACGGTGTTGCTTTTTTTGCGCTGCTGAAGCCGAGCGTGCTGCTGGTTACCCACATCACCACATTGCCGCCTGGCTCAGTGAAGAGTACTTTGGTATTATTAAAAGTTGCCTCAACAAAGACAACACCTCTGCTGATCTTCTTTTTCGGAATCTTAGATAGTACCCTCGTGCGCTTTCCAGAATCACTCCTATTCTGCTCCACTTTATTTGCTGTTCGCTTTTTTCCCATACTACTTTTTCTGCAACTTCACTCGACCTGATCCCATGGTCTTTCTTGGCCCCTTTCTTGTTCGCGCATTTGTCTTTGTCCGTTGTCCACGAACTGGCAATCCGACACCATGTAGGTACCCACGCAAGGTTTTTATGTCTTTCAGTCGTTTGATATCCTGCGCAGATGATCGACGCAAATCGCCCTCAACGGTAAATTCTTCAATCTTTTTACGCACAGCAGTTTCTTGATCTGCATTCAAATCCCCCACCGTATTGGTCGGGTTTATAGATAACTCTTCCAGAATACTCTTCGCGCGGGATTGACCGATGCCATACACCGCCGTAAGCGCAATTCTTAAATGTTTTTTTTCAGGTATATTTACGCCAACAATACGCATACTAAACTAACTGTGTTATTTTTTCTTTCTCCGCTTTCTGTGAGCGGTCGGTCGTCGTCGCTTCTGTGTTTTTCCTTTTGGACTTGCCTTCTGCCGCATCTTCCTGCGAGGATTTGTCTTATTAATGAGGTACAGACGACCCTTCCGACGCACTATCTGATCATTTTTATCTTTTTCCTTAATGGAGGTTCTGACCTTCATACACTAAACTATGGTGTGGTTATGCTGTGCTATCTATCACTCTTACAGGCGTTTTGTGATTCTTGCTCTACCGCCATGTGGATCTAGCACAAGAGACACCTTATCACCCACAAGGACATTAATGCGATTCATTCGCATGCGTCCCGACAGATACGCGAGTGTCTGCTCGTTTGTTTGTTCCACTGTTACCCGGAATAGCATATTCGGCAGTGTTTCGTCAACACTTCCTACTACTTCCGTTTGATTGCTCTTCTTTTGTTTTATCACAGTGGGTATGTTAATTCTACCACACTAAAAAACATCTGCACAAGAGTGCTGTGTAAAACCAGATTGCAACATCTTGCACCCTACCTGTCAAGCCCTTGCCGGTATTCGTCTATATTTTTATGATGTCCTGAGCGCAATACCTCTGGTACGCTATAGGTTTTTCCCTCATATTCGAGTGATTCCGGACGAGTATACACTTTTCTGCTCGCCACTCTGGCATCTTCTCGGGAGGTTTCATTTCCCAAGATGCCGGGTAACTCCCGCGCTGTCGCATCAATGATGCTCATTGCGGGTAGCTCACCGCCGGTGAGAATATAGTCGCCGATAGACACATGCTCCGCATTCGTTGCCTCGGCGACTCGCTCATCGACACCTTCATAATGTCCGCAGAAAAAAATAAGGTTTTCATACTGTGCGTATTCTTTCGCTTTTTCCTGCGTAAACAAAACACCACCAGGAGTGAGGAAAATTGCTTTCCTCGTCCCCTCGTGCTGTTTTGTTTTGTTAAAGCACCGAAGGTATGGTTCTGCTTTGAGAACCATACCCGGTCCTCCGCCGTATTGCCGGCTATCAACACGCTTCAGTAGTGGCACCTCATCAATAGGGTTGTAATACCGTATGTCAATTATGTTTTCTTTCACCGCTCTCCCTAAGATAGAACATTGGAAATATGGTGTACAAACCTCCGGAAACAAAGTTATAATGTGTGCCCGTAACATAGAGCAGTCCTTACATCTCGTTCTTCTCTGGCTCTTCTATGATAACGCTCACCTTTGCTTCATGCTGACCTCCGTATGCGTGCATAATTGTTCGGATTGCGGTTGCCATCCTTCCCTGCGCGCCAATAACTTTCCCCATGTCACTTGAGTCAACATTGAGTGTTAATTTCACCCCCTGTTTATCAACTTCATGCTCGACCGTAACTTTGTCGGGGTTGTCAACAATTCTCTGAATAATTTCTCTGAGAAACTGTGCCTCTTCTTTTTCTTGTGTCATACTTTTCTATTTTTAGTAAACAATAACTATTTCATCCTTCCGTAGAAGGAGTGTCTTGTGGAGGGGGTGAAGATGGTTTTTCTGCATCGGTGTCAGCGGTGTCATCTGTATTGCTTTGTTCTGCTGTCTTGACCTCCTGCTTTGGCGCCTCATCCTTTGTGTCGCCCGCTGGTTCTGCTGGTTCTGCTGTGTCCTTAGGAGCATCACCTGTACTTGCCTGCGCTTCACTTTTCTGCTCTGCTTCTGCGCCGTCGGCTGCATCTTTTTTCTTTTTCACTGGACTCTTCTTCGGCAATGTGTTGACGGCAACTCCCTCTATTACACCATTCTTGATCAAAATGTTGTGCATCGTGTCTGATGCTTGCGCTCCGACTGATAGCCAATGCTGTATCCGCTCATTGTTCAATGAGGTTGTCTTTCGTATTGTGTCGTATGTCCCCAACAGTTCAACTGGCTTCCCTTTTCGCGCCGCTACCGTGGATTCCACCACTACCACCCGATACGACGGATTATTCCGCCGACCGATGCGCTGTAATCGTATCTTTAACATAGTGTCTGTAGTATACCATACCGCAAACTGATACAACCGACTCGCTATCCACTAACCCTGTCGGCAGGGCAGGCAACATACTGCAGGTCAACACCTTCGGTGGCATGTTGACTAATGCTCTGGTGTGTAGCCAGATGAGACCGTTGTCGGCTCTGCGACGACGAGGTGCGAAGCGACAATACTATGCATATCTACCCCCGTTGCCCCACCGCTTGCCATCTGCACAATCTCATTCCGTACAAAATATATGTCCTCCTCCGTCTGTCTCGCGATGTTCACATACTGCCCACTCATATATACAAAATACATATGTGCCGCTATAACCCCGATACATCCGATAATGACGCTGCCTATGATGCCCCCACGGATGAAACTGACTTTTTTTATTTTTTTCATATAATTTTTAAGTAACAATAAAGGTTCGTAATACTGCACTCCGCGCTCGCGGATTGCGCGCGCACTCTTCTTCTGTCGGTTTATGCGCTTTTTTTGTATATCGTTTTCCGAAACCCTCCTCTTCCCATTTTTTAAATGTTTGTTTCACTATTCTGCTTTCCCCGCTGTGAAACGCTATGATGGCGATCCTTCCTTCTGGTCGCATGTGTTTCGGTAGTACCTCAAGAAACTGCTTGAGCGTATTTATTTCATCATTCACCGTCATGCGAATTGCCTGAAAGGTCTTCGTCGCTGGGTGTAGTCGCCTCGGGTGTAGTCGCCTCGGTATTGCCCCTGCCACAATTGCCGCAAGCTTTTTTGTCGTGGCGATTGGTGCCGTCTCGCGCTCTTCCACAATATGCTTCGCTATGCGCACCGCCCATCGTTCTCCGCCGTATCCCTTAATGATGTCCGCAAGGTTGCTTTCCTCAAAGGTGTTGACCACATCAAACGCCGTTACCACGCATGCTCCTTCTTGGGTGCTGTAGCACATCTGTAGCGGCTCGTCCTGTGCGAAGGAAAATCCTCTCCCGCTGTGTAACTGATGGCTCCCCCATCCAAGATCAAGTAGCACTCTGTCGTATCCTGGCAGTGCCAACTCTTTTGTGATAGCTGCGATATCTCTAAAATTGCTTTCCACAAAATGTGCCGTTACCTCTTTTGGTGCTGGTGCGAGGTTTTCCTGCGCTTTCGTTAGTGCATTCCGGTCTGCGTCAATACCCACGAACACGCCGCCTTGCATTGCTCGTAACAGATGTTTTGCGTGACCGCCGAGTCCGACCGTGCCATCCAGCATGATACCGTTCGGTGCAATCGCCATCTGCTCAAGCACCTCCTGCACGAGTACGGGTGTGTGCGTCTCCATACCTTCTAGTCACTCAGTTTTTGAAACTCTTCTCCTTCGGCAAGCATCTGTGCTTCATGCAGATCAGGCATACCCTCGTTCTCCCATTCTTGTGAACTCCATATTTGAAAACCCTCTTCGGTGCTCACAAACACAATGGTATCTTTCAGGTCAGCGAATTGTGCAAGGTGTTCCGGTACCAACACTCTGCCGGAGCCATCAACAGCGATCTCTTCAACGGTTGTGAGAAATCTTGATAGCTTTCGGTGCTTTGCGCTGATAGAAAGTCGCCTATCTAACTCCTGCGCTTTCGTTTTTCCGCTCTCCCATACTTTGCTTGCGTACACATTCAGACACTTATCAAGACCGCGGCTGACAATTAATGTCGTACCGAGTATCTTCCGACACTTCGTCGGAACGGCAAATCGCCGCTTTTTGTCCATTGTCAAATAAAATTCCATAGGTACGCAAGAGGGTACTTCTTCCCCACCACGCTTCTACTATAGACCATTTATTTCCACATATCCCCACTTTTTTCCACAATTTTGCACAAAAACAAAAAATGTCTATATTCCATAGGATTTTTTTATCCCCGCCGTTGTGTAAAAGTTACCCCTAACCCCCTTGACAACACACTACTGACTCTGACGGATCCGCACTGCTCTCCTACTGCACCTCTTTGAGCACAACTTTGCATTCAACATAGTCCGCCATTGCTTCTGCCAACCTTTCTGCAGACACACTATCGCCACTTAGGATATACTCATCAGCGTTTCTCTCTTCAAACACCTCATCAACAATAATATCAGCACCTTTTTTTATTTCTTCTGTAACTACCTGTGACAAAAAGTCACGCTCCTCCTGCGCGAAAGTGTGCGGTGCAGACACTGTCATTGAAAACTTTCTTTCTGCTGTCTTACTGTTTTTCATACATCTTTGCTTAAGAGTAGTGTACCAGTGCTTTTGTGTGGAAACTGATTTTCTTAATGAGCAGAATTGGATTTCTGCTAAAACATCTTGACACTCCAAGCAAACACTTATATCATATAACCATCTGACAACAGCCAATGATTTAAAAGTGGTTTTTGGTGCATAACAGATTCCTAAAAATATGACAAAGAAAAAACATAGTGCCAACAAATACTCAAATAGAAATGAAAATTTTGTAACGAGTGAGGAGATAGAGAAGGTTGACTTATATCTAGAGAATTTTCAATATCGTGATTACTTTTCTTTCCTCTGCAAATTAAGGCCTAACCAGAAAGACGAGAAGTTGGAGGTGATTGATGAGACAGATGCGGATGACTTTAATGTGGATAAAAGGAGTGGGTTAGTGTATCTTTTTGTTTTAGATGGGAAAATTCTAAAGGTAGGATCAACAATCACCCCCTTTGTAAAAAGAGTGCAGTCATATAACACAGGGAAAACAAGGTATAGAATAGCAGGAAAAAATTCAACGACAAACTATTTCTGTCTTCAATCATTTCTTAAGCTTGGTAAGGTTATTGATGTATATGCATTTTTTCCAGAAACAGAAGCCGCTGATATATTTGGTACTGTGATGGATGTTGAACCAAACCCAAAACACTGGGAACGAAAGATATTGGCAGCGCTGGCAGAAGAAGGCAGGAAGCCGGTGCTTTGCACTCAAAGATAAAAATACAGTATGTCAAAAAATAGAAACGACAATCCTTTAAAAATCAATGATCTTAAGAAAATTACCCTGGGCTTTAATGATCTTCCAAATAAGTCAAAATTTAAACCTCTTTGCAACATACGCCCAAACAACAAAAAGGAGTGCCTTGAAATTATGCCAAGGGAAGATGCCAAGGATTCAGACATGCGACGGAGAGGGCTGGTTTACATATTCGTCATAGGAAAGAACCTTTTAAAGGTTGGAAGTACTACACAGAATTTCAAAGAAAGAGTTCAGTCGTATAATTGCGGTAAGGGCAAGGCGAGAAAAAGAGGGACATGTTCGACAACAAACTATTTTGTACTGCAATCTCTTTTAAATTTCAAAAAGGAGGTGGAGGTGTACGCGTTCTTTGCGCCAAAAATAGACCGATTGGTATTCGGAAAAAAGGAAAAAATATCATTGCCGCCAAAACAGTGGGAGAAGAGTATTTTAAAAAAGATGAAAAAGGAGGATAAAATGCCAATATTCTGCACGCAAACCTAAAATATTATTTCCTTGTTGACATCCTCTTGTAATATTCTTTGTTAAATGTCTCAACAAAACTTCTTTCTTTTTTTGTGAGCAGGAAACTTCTAATTTTAGGGAAATGCTGTAGCACTCGTATGTTATTAAAATTGCCATATCTTGTAACATTGTTTAAGAAAGAGTAAATAGGGCTATCTAACTCTCCCTTCACTTGCTCTGCTTCCTCCTTACTCTTACATCGAATAAATGCAACGCTCTGCGTCGCACCACAATTTCGATTAATAAAAGTACTGTACTGATTGGTGAGAGATATGAAAACTTTATATCCACTTTGATATTTATGTGGTCTTTTACTCCACACAACTTGAGTTGGGGTATGTATCACCTTATACCTATATATATTGTTTTTATGGACAGAAAGCAAATCTTTTTTTGTATGCTTGTGTAGATCGCTTGAAGTTTCAATTTGATACTTTTCATTATCAGCATTGATTGTTTTATCAATGATAGATTTTACAACTGGTGAATAGTATAGCGGAATAAAACGAACACCAGGATCAATCTTTACCCTTTCAGTAGATTTTACTTTGTAAAAATTTTCAACAGTAAATGGTTTGCTATTTTTTGTTTTCTGCAACAAAAACCAAGAAAATGAAGATCCTATCTTGGGAAACCATTTCTTTGCTCCATGAATATTTAAATGCAAAAACTGATATTGACTCAAAATTTCGACTACATCATTTCTGTCTGCAAAAGACATCCAATTATCAGGGACGATAAAAAGTATAAAGCCATTCTTTTTTGTTATCTTTATCGCTTTCCTTATAAAATCTCTTGAAAGATTATGATTTTTTGCAGTCCTTCCCTTTGAATTAAACTTTGCGTATGGCGGATTAGAAACCACCAAATCATATTCCTCGCTCTCATTAAATTCTAAAAAGTTTTTTAAACTTATATTGGCGCTATTTCCAAATATTTTTCTTATGTTTTTCACTCTCTTATCATTTATCTCATTAAAAATTAAATTTTCTATCTTTGTTTTTTTATTAAAAATATATGCATGAAAGTTACCATTACCAGCACAAGGATCAAGTATTTTTAAATTTTTTTTCCTCCAAAAACTATCTGGTATGGTGTCCACCATCTCTTTAACACACCCTATAGGAGTTGATTCATCGTTTGAATTAACAAAGTGGCTTTGATCTTCATTTAATTTATTAAAAAATTTTTCAATATCTGCATAGTCACCCGTTCCCATGTCTATTAAACAACTAGTATTTTTATTACGCTCTCTTGTCATAAGAAATATACGATGCACCGACCCCAATAAGCAGTACTTTCTTATTTATTGTAACCCTTCATAATAGCCATTAAAATCCTCCACTGGAAAACTAAAGAATGCCTTACAGTTAAAAGGAAAATCTAGCTTGACTTTTCCTTGTGGTGAAATGCTTGACTTTTTTGTATGCAATACCATGAGTAACTATGACAGTAACTAATCAGCGGGAGGAAAAACCAGACACATATAGCAACCCAATCACAAAGATAAGAAGTCCCTACCACGACAACACAAGTGATGGGGTGGTGATTTCTTTTGCTTGTGCTGTCACTGCATTTTTTAATTTTCTTCTACAACCTTATACCCCATATCATGCGCATCTTTTATCATGTTTTTTCTGCCCTCAGAGCAGTTACGCAGACCTGAGCGGATAAGTTTCTGTATCCATGTATACCAGTTATACGCACCTCCTTTAATGTTGGTGGCACATTGAATACACAGATATTCGTACAAGGACTTCTTAACCTCTGGATTGATTGTTGCACAATCAAGTGCCATTGTCAGTTCCCTATCCCTTATTGGCTTGTGAAACATGCAAGTAGGACAGTGAAAACTTGTTTTGCTTTCCATCATTTCACTCTCTTCCTCATGCTTTTTCAGCTCTGCTGGTGAAAGGTCTGTTCTTTTTGGCACATTGGAAGAGAAGGTGATCTTAATGCCGCTCCCTTTGTGCTGAAATGTTATGTCTTTCATAATTGATTTTTATCTTGTTAATGCAGGCAGTGGGTTGCCCCATCCATCTACACCAACATTATAAAGTCAATATGAAAGACAAGGTCGACGGTGTGTAGCAGTGCAAGTAGGAAACGAGTGCATCGCAAAAGAAAAGGCAGGGGCTTGCCGTAGTAATACGAGGTTTGACTATTGGGAGATAGACATGCTCGTGTGTCAAGTCATGTATTTATGCGTTTTCACAATATCGTTCCTTAGATTAATGCGCTAGATCATCAATGCCTTCCAAGAAGGCGGACTTGGCGCCATCTTTCGGCGGGTCAATCTCTTTTTCCGATCCACCGCGGTATATATAAATAAATTTCCCCTTTCTGTAGTCCATACAATGAGTCGGTAAGAGTGCTTCTTTGATGTCGGTTTTATCAATCATTTTTTCACACCTATCTATGAGAGGCTTTAAATCAATATACAACAATCTTCGGACTCTCTCAATTTGGTTACTCATCCACTCTCCCTCTCTTCCTTTGCTGACAAGGTGAACCCCTATAAAGCCAAGATATGTCCTTAATGTTGCCGGATAGCCACGAAGTGCAACATTATCTTTGATCTCTCTCCACAACGCATTCTCGAATGGTTTCTCATATCCTTTTTTGTATTTTTCATAGTGCCCCCTTAACCCGCGAAACAAATTAACATTGATGGAGTGTATGGAGTTATAATTCTCGACACATGAAAGTGATTTAATCGCTTCACACAAGGATGCCGCAATACCGGCATTTATTGTCATGTTTGAGTAAAAGTCTGCTTCTGAAGTTTCTCCCTCCATGCGTTTCACATTTTTATTCACATTTTCCCTGCGTGCTAAAAATGAGTAATTGTGGACGAGAAAGAGAGCGATGGTGTTTAATATGTCCCGCCAATCTTTCATTGAATACCCAACATCAGAATTGCGAGATTCCTTGATATTCATTTTTAAACATGTGCTATTAAAAATTTCAGAAAGATGTTCAAGGCCAAGGTTGATATTTCTTGGTGCTGTACGATTAAGGGATTTTAAAGGTGCGTTCCCTTTCGTTAAGTGTGTCCTTATTCCGCAAGACAAAGCATGTACTATTACTCTCACACTCAATGGACTCGGAGGTTTATCCCTAAAATAAAAAGGAGGGTATGGGTTAAAATTATTCAGAAAATCATTAGAACCAAAGATGGTTTTATAGATGCTGGAAGAGATTGAAAGACCTACATAGTCAAGGTGTTTGTAAAAGAATGATTCATTGTCATTGTAAAGATTGTGAAATATCTTAGAGAGGCCTGTTTCGATTTCATCGCCCAAATTGTGTTTCTGTATAGTAACAAAAAGGTGGCGAAGGGCGGCAAGATTTTTTGTTGTAAGAATTTTCGCCACTGATTCATCACTTAGAAACACATTAAGCACTGATCGTGCTAAAGAGGTTGTTCTCTCTTCTTCTGTCACTTTGCTTTCACCTCCTGTCGTGTGATTAAAATACTTTTTCGCGGATAGGCAGATGTCATCCAGATTATCTAACAGTATTTTTACGACAGGGCGAGCGTAGTCATCATTTGTTGTGGCAATTGCCGAACTCATCTCTGCGTAGAACCTCCTCTCCCTTCCCTTAAAAAGTTTCTTTGTTTTTGTGGAAAAATATAGTAACGATAAGGGGGAAAGAATGAAGGAGATATATGCCCCAACCTCAAGAAACAAAACCAAACTGGAAGATAGGGGTGCCACCGCTTTAATCAACACTAACAAAAGGGCGATGCCACCAAATATCCAAACAAGGTGTCTCTGCCACCAACTTCTTATGTGCAAAACAATTTCCCAACTGGGTTTACGAAGTTGGTATACAGTAAAAATTAAGCCGAATGCCGCTAAGGCACCGCTAAAATCTATATGGGCAGATGTGTTAGAAAGGTTGCTCAGTGTAACCATGTTATCCATTGTACCTATGGGAACCTAATCATAGTAGTACCATTTTATTTACTTGTTGCTACATTATTTGGAGATCTATGAGATGTGAATGGCTTGAAAAGGGTGCCCAAGGTGTTGCGATAGTTCCTGCATAATCACAAAAATAAGAAGTCCCTACCACAACAACACAAGTGATGGGGTGGTGACTTCTCTGCCCATTTCACTTACTTGTGCTATCACCGCATTTTTTAATGTTCTGCTGTTCACTAAGTTCCTATCCCTGCGTATCGCTGGTATACACAAAACTAAGTAGATGCAGCCGTTCGAAGAGATGTCCTCTGCGAGAACTTGTGGAACTATTCCGTCTTTGTTAAGAGTAAAGGCGCTTCCACCGGCAAGTCGCACACAAAAACCATTAACATACCACCATATTCTTTCCTTTAATTCAGGATCTAATGTCACACTACCTCCTGGACCCCTGTCAGTGTTTCCTTGTATTGTGTACCCATCGCCTTTGTTCAATCGTATAAACACAATGAACACACACCCGTCCCCGCCTGGCGGCATTTCAAATAGAATATCTATCTTCTTATTCCTCTCCTGCCTCAAATTTGTAATAATTGGACATCGGGTGTGATCGGTTATTGCTGCAAGGGACAGGTAGTAGCCGGGAGCATTGGGTTTATACGCTATTTGCGCTTTATATGGATTACCCCCACCCTTGCCCTTATTAAAACCACCGCCAGATATATGATATTCACCGCTTGTGTGAAAGTTTATTTTCAGACCCCTTGCGCTTGATTCTTCCTCACGCTCCACCTTACCCGAACAAATTTTCCTGAGGATGTACGGATTGGTGTCTTCTTTCCCCCTCACAGGATAAATCATGAGAGATGATGTCTTCTTACTCTGATTGTCATATTTGGCAATATACCGGAGAACTTTATGGGCTTTGTCACCAGATATTAACGCAATGCCGCCTCCATTGTTTTTTCGTAACGCCATTGTTGATATTCTGCCACAACAACATTAGCAAGCAACACCCCCTTATGATGCTCGTGTATTAAGCCATGTGTCTATTTTTGCGGTATCTGTAAGTGGTTTTGAGAAATTTTCTCTTCGCCCTTCTTCCCAATCTTTTTTATCCTTTTCAATGCGTGTGGCTACTTCGGGGCGCAGTCGGTTCTCCTTGTGCTGAAATGTTATGTCTTTCATAGATTACAGTATTAGTATATCTCATTTTGCTACTGGCATCCTTTTGCGATGGTGTATCCTTCTTTTTTTGCTTTTTCTGGGGTGTTGTACCACACTTTGTTTTCTTTGGCGATGGTGTTGCCTGCGTCGCACCACCAGGGGTAGTAGCGTTTGCCTTGTTTTGAGGCGTACACTCGTCGCATGTTGGTGTTTTGTTGTTCAACTGCCAGTGGTTTGAGGTGTATGTCTGCTGTGGCTTTTGCTGGTTTGTATAGTGAGTGTACGAATAGTCCGCCGAGCATGAACATGCCTATTCCTACTAATACGACTACTATTATCACATACCATTCGTTGTAAAAATCTTTCATATGCTGTATACTGATAGCATTATGGCACATAGGAAAGCGGGAGGTTCCGCAAAAAGTTTACGCGATTCAAAGCCCAAGTTTCTCGGCATTAAGCGGGGTGATGGTCAGCAGGTGCGTACTGGTGAGGTGTTGGTTCGGCAGCGGGGGTTGCGTATTCTTGCTGGTAAAGGTATCGGTGTTGGTAAAGATCACACGCTGTTTGCTCTGCAGGATGGTGTCGTTCGGTTTATCACGCGTCGGAAAACAAACTTTACTGGTAAGGCGAAGAATCGTACTATGGCGACTATTGACACAAAGTAGTGATGTATCTGCATTTCTCACAATACACAAGATGTTGACTCGCTTGAAGTACTAAGTTGTGGTTAATAAATTCTAATTTTAGTGATTATTGCACTTCATGGTAATCCAAACTGTAACTTCCTGTAACTTCTCGTTTGGTATGGCATACTATTTATATAATTATTAAGTTGAAATTATATATAGTATGAAATTTAATGAGAATAAAAAAATTGAAAAAAGAGGGGGGGGGAATGAAATTGATCAATTAATGGCAGAGAGGAGAAAAGAATTATCCCAAATAATTAAAGAAAAAGAAAAAGAGCTTGAAAGAACTGAGAGCGGCTTAAAAAGAATGGGAGAAAAGTTTAAGCTAGATGAGATTATCAGTGCGTACAAGAATGAGGGCTTGTGGGAAGACGATAGACCTTCAAGAGAAGATTTGACTCTTTATTACAACATGCAAGAGGATTCTTCACGGATGGGGAAATATCCCGAAGGATATCAGGAGCTAGAAGAAAGAACGAGAGAGTATTATTACGCAAAGAATAGGAACGATAATGAGCGGGCACAGATTCTGTCAGACCATTTTGAAGATGTTGATTTCTCCGATGTTTCCTGGGATGATGTACAACTTGCTAACGAACTGCATGACTCCTCCTATGAAAAAGCTGAAGCAGGAACTTTGTCTGAAGGACCTTCAGATCCTCACGGAGATAATTCAGATTCGATTTTTTCCCACCTTCTATTTGAACTCAAACAACGGATTTCGAGTGAGTATTTCAAGCGTGAGCGTGAAAATGAGTAGTGTTTTATCTTACTCAACACCTGTTAACCACGGTTCAGCGTTTCAAGTAAAACAGAATTATATGGCGCACCTGAACCCCCCGCAACCCTGTACACTGTTTTTGTATGCATCCTATTGTTTCATCTATTCGCTCACTTCTTGATGAGCAGGGGGTTCCGTATTCTTTTATGGAGCATGCGGCAGGTACTACCAGCGAGGAGATGGCGGTGATACGCAAGGACTACTCTCTTTCGGAAGGGGCGAAGGCGCTTATTCTTTCAACTGATGTTGGTTTTGTGCAGGTGGTTGTTCCTGGTGATACGAAGTTTAAAAATAGTAAGTTGCGTGCGGTGTTGCAAACAAAAAATATCCGTTTTGCCACTCGGGAGGAGTTGGCTGACATTACTGATGGGATACTGCCGGGTGCGGTGCCGCCGTTTGGCACGCTTTTTAATCTTACGGTGTATGCTGATCAAAAGCTATTTGCTAATGAGCGCATTGTCTTTAACTGTGGTGAGCGCACTGCCAGTATTGCTATGCAATCTGATGATTATAGGTCTGTTATTCGCCCTACTGTTGTTGATATCTCTTGTTGATTTTGTGGGGCATATGCTTTCTTTGGGTGCGGTGACTATTTGCCGGTCATGTAGTGTGGGTGCTTGGTCATCACTGCGTTGAAGAATTTTCTTGCTGCGACTATGGCGCCGCTTTCTTGTTCGCTGCGCTCCATGACAATGACGAAGGCGTATGCTGGTTTTTCATACGGAAAAAATCCGATTAGGAGGGAGTTGAGGAGACCGTCTGTGCCTACCTGTGCTGTTCCTGTTTTTGCCGCAAGGTTATATGCGTCTGTGTGCAGTGTTCTTGCTGTTCCTTCTACAATTGTTTTTCTCATTCCTACTCGTACCATTGCTAAACTTTCTTCTGCTATTGCCAGTCGGACTTTTTTTGACTGTTTGTTATTTTCTAAGTGTGGTTCAAGAAGCATGCCGCCGTTTGCGATTGCTGCTGTTGCGCGGGCGAGCTGGAGTGGTGTTACTTGAAATGCATACTGTCCGATGACTGTGTTATAGGTGTCGCCGATAGTCCACCCTTCACCGTATCGCTCTTTTTTCCATTTTGGGTTTGGTACTAATCCTTCTGGTTCATGAAATACGCCTATGGCTGTTGGTCGGCCGAATCCGAACATCTCGGCATAGAAATTCAAACGGTCAATGCCGAGTCCTTTATCTATGTGTCCGTAGCCGCCGCCGACATAGTAGAAATACACATTGGATGATTGTGCTATTGCATCATACATTGTGAGGTCGCCATGTGGTTTCCAATCTTTATAGGTGTATACAATGTCTGGGTCGTATGGGTTCTGCACGGTGATAGACCCTTTGCTGGTTATGATGTCGGTTGGTGCGACAATTTCTTCTTGCAGTGCGGCAACAGCGAAAAATGGTTTCACGGTTGAGCCGGGGCTGTATAGTCCGGAAACTGCTCGGTGTACAAACACTCCTTCATCTTGCTCTTGGAGATAGTTTTTTGGTATTTTCTCCTTTCGGTTCACGAGTATATTATTGTCAAAGTCGGGGTATGACACGAGTGCGATGATCTCGCCGGTCTGCACATCCAGCATGCTACCGGAGCCGCTCTGAAACTCTCGCTCTTCCGCTGTTTGCTTGATTGCCGTGTAGAGCATCTTTTGTATATCTGCGTCGAGGGACACTTCTACTGTGTCTCCGTCTGTTGGCTCTTCTATGTAGAGCTCAGAGATGACACTGCCGCCTGCGTCTTTTTCCAGTACAATTGACCCGCTTCCTCCGGCAAGTAAAAAATTATACTTTTGTTCCAGCCCTCCGGCTCCTTCTGTTTCTCGGCGGTAATACTCTCCTCCCGTGTCCTGCTTTGGGTATCGTATGAATCCAAGGAGTGAACTGAACCCTTCCCCTGGGTACCGTCGCTCTGGCACGGTGTTACCGGCTTCTCCCACATTCCATGCAATCGGTGCGCCATGTCTGTCATATATATTCCCTCGGATTGGTAGCACTGCCATGCGGTCGAATGAATTATTTTCACTGATGCGGGTATAGTGATCCCCTTCTGCGATCTGCAGGTGGGCAGTTCGGAATAGCATTACTAATACGAATAGCATAAATACGGCACCGAGCCAGTAGAGTTGGTGGGTTGCTATGGATCTGCGCAGGTGTCCCTCGCCGTCTCGTACTGAGAACTCCTCATGAGAGATTGCTTTATCAACATATGTTTTGTGCAGGTGGGCGTGCTGTGTTTTCTTTCTTCTCTTGAATAGTTTTTTGTTGCTGTGGAATGGATTATTCATAAGGTAGTAGTATATCGTATGTAGAGACACAGCGGCAGGGAAAGTGTGGTGTATAGGGTGAGTGATGTCCCTATTGGCAACATCCCTCCGGGTGCCAAGAATGAGTCAACGAGTACTGAGAATAGCACTGCGTGTACTGGTAAGCCGCGCCACAGTAAGAGTAGTGGTATACCTAATAAGCCCCAAAACGGTATGAGTGGTGCCATTATGACCCCTATGGCGAATAGTATGCATCCGATAATTTTCGTGTGTATGGCTTGCATGGTAGTTATTCTGATCCCTGCTCTTCTGGGGTGGCTTGTGGTGGGGTGGCGTGTTGCTCTGGTGTTTTGTTTGTTCCCTGCTCTTCTTGCTTTTCCTGCTCCTGCTGTGCATCTTCTGCCCTACTGTGTGCCGCTTCAATTGCTGAGTCAAGTGTCTTGCGTGATGGTGCGGTATTCTGCTTGCGTGGTATGTACAGTGTCGCCATTTGTAAGGGACTGCTCCCCAGCACGCCGATAACTTGTTGCACATTCTTTTCCGGAATACGCTTGATGCTGACGGCGGTGCTGACTACCTTTCCGGTCGCTTGGTGTACAATCGGTGCGCCGACCGTGACTGCCATATCTATGGGGACTTGCAGAGAGAAACTGCCGCCGCCTTCTCCTCTGCCACGAGTAACATAGCCGTTTACTGAAAACTTCTCGTTGCCCCCCGGGGCGCTGAATAATGAGACGATGAGTAACGATGGGTATGCCTTTTCCACGAAACCGACTGGTCTTGTTGCTGTGTCGTACACATACCGCACTCCCTCCTCGTGTGCTGTTTGCTGATACTGCTCTGGCGTGGTGGTGATTACATAGTCGTATGGTGTTTGTGGTGGGCGGACTATGACAGAGATTGGCAGCAGGTCGGGATTTGTTACTGCTCTATCACTGGCGGCGGGTACCCTGCCCTGCGACACTTGCGCGTGCTGGGTATATATTGTGCTGAATAGTTTCTGTGAAATTGCCCGGTACCACGCTGGGAAGAGTATGTAGGTTGCCAGAATGAGTGCTGTCAGTATATAGCTGACCTTGCTTGTTGTCTGCTTTTGTTTTTGCATATCGGTTCAAAATTTATGAGAGAAAGTATTTTTCATACTGTTCAGGGCTTTGTGCGATCAGTGCGGTGCCGCGTGCAACGAGACCGGTTGCGTTTTCTGGTACGACGATACGCAAATTAAGTGCTTCTTCAATCTTTCTTGGAAAGGCGTGTATTGCTGGTCCGCCGCCGACAAAATAGATGTTATTATTTTTCAAGTCCGCCTGCACTTCTGGTGATGACCGCCCGACAAATGTTCCGACATACTCAACGATCTTTCCCAGACATGGGTCAAGAAACCGAACAATTTCATCAAAAGAGACATCTGCTTCAAGTGGTAATCCGGTGCTACTACTTCTTCCTTGCACGCTGAATACTTTTTGCTCATTTGCTGATTGCATCGTTGCGACCTTTAGGTCTTCTGCAGTTCGTTCTCCGATGATAATTTGCTTCTTCTCTCTTAATCCTTCAACGATTGCCTTGTCAAACGCATCACCCGCAAGCCGTATGCTGTCTGAGGCGACTATTTCTCCTCCGGCAAGAATCATTGTGTCACTGGTGCCACCACCGATGTCAATTACCATAACTGCCGTCTCTCCCACTAATGGCAAATCTATGCCGACTGCTGCCGCGAATGGTTCATACACAATTCCCACTCGTCGTGCACCTGCATCAATAACCGCATCTCGCACTGCATTTATTTCCGCCTGTGAGGTGCAGCATGGGACACCGATGATTACTGAAGGGCTGAAGATCTTTGGTGACGCATCCTGCACCTTTCTAAAGATGTGCTCAAACAACTGTTCGGTTATTTCATAGTCATTGATGACACCCAACTGTATCGGCTGTATTACCTCTATATGCTCTGGTGTCCGCCCGATCATTTGTCGCGCTCGTTTCCCCATAGCAACTACTTGGTCTGTCCGTCTGTTCACCGCGACGAGTGTTGGCTCTCGCATCACTACCCCCTTGCCCTCCACATACACCACTGTTGTTGCAGTGCCGAGGTCAATGCCTATATGGTTCCCAAACGCTCTGAGTACGGGTGTTGTTTTCTTTTTTGGTGGTGCTTTCGGCTGTCTTGCTTGCGCTGTCTCTGGTGGCTTTCTCCCTAATACCACGCGTTGGTAGAGTTTTTGTTTCTGTAGTAAATCCAGTCCTTTGCTCCCAATCTCTCTTTTTTCTTTTGCAGTGTTTGCCATACGCTATACCTGTATGTCCTGCACTTTTTTTTCACACATCTCTTCCACTTTTTTGTTTGCTGTGTCAATTTTCTCTTGCAACTCTTTTTTTATTGTAAATTCTTCATCTTCCGACAGTGCTCCGTCTGCCTTTTTTTGTTTCATGTCTGATAATATTTTTTCCCGTCCGCCACGAATGGACTGTTTCGCTTCCTCCATTCGCTCTCGTGCGGTTTTCTCTAACATTGCTCGTCGTTCGCCGGTCAAGTCAGGGGTTATTACCCGTACTGTTGTCTCGCCGACTGCCACGCTCACCGATGGCGCTTGCTCCCGCAGTGCCGCTTCTATGTCAGGTAGTAGTGTCGGGTCATACGGTGTGACCGTTAGTGTCTTTGCGTCCTCCACTGCGATGGTGGCGCAGTGGTTCAGCGCAGTTTTCGCGCCGTATGCGGAAACGGTAACTCGATCTAGTAGTGCTGTCGTTATCCTTCCCGACTGTATCTGGACATACTCGGCACTCAGCCACTTGAGCGCCTCTTCCTCTCGTTCAGAAAAGCTACTGAAATCATACTGCATCATCAGCATAGTACCACGCGTCATTACTCATATATCGCTACACTACTGGTTCCGTCGTGGAAATATGTGTACTATGTGTATAACTGGTTGTTCGTGCGATGTTGTGTATGAAAATAAGCCGTGTGCTGTACAGCACACGGCTTTTTTGTCTACTCCTCGACCCTCTTAGAGAGGGCCTCTCCCGTCAGAGAGTAGATCGTTACCCACCAGCCCTCGCTGGCATAAACCAACGAGACCTCGGAGCCGAAGCCCCGAGTATTTTGGTCGGTGGGGTTTATCGTTTCAAGGAGGGTTAGCCCTCCTTCTTCCGACTTGCGGCGGCGGAAGACCTGCACTTCGTTCTGTGCTGGCCTTCCGATGGCGACTAGGTCGCCGCTCTTGGCGACCACTTCCTCCTGATGGAGGGCGGAAGTCACCATGGGTGTGAGCGGTCTTTGCACTCGCTTGCCATGGTAGTGCCCTCTTTGAGGGCAAAGTTTTTTGATGATTTGTAATGTTCAAAGCGGGGGATATGCACAAACCCCATTCCATTACAAATTATACTTAATGATATAATACCATAAAATAGCAAAAAAAGCAAGTTACAAGGTAATGTGCAAGGACATATTGCACTTTTTGCGGGAAAATGTTCAGTGATGATAGTGTATATACCTAAATACCTCCTATTTTACCCTATGCATAAGGGGTTTTGGCGGTTTTGTAGCATTTTACTTCTGCATGAGGTGTGCTATCGCCTTTTTGAGGGCGACTTCGTCGGTGTCTGTTTCAGGGTCTTCTTTGTATAGGTTCTCTAACTCTTCTTGATAATCTACATCAGGGGTAACCCCTTCCCCGCCGATTGATTCTTTTGCCGGTGTGAGCCAGTGCGCGACGGTTATCTTGAGGAGTGCGTTATCGCTACCGACCGGTCTTATCGCCTGGACTGATCCTTTTCCGAGGGTTTTTGTGCCGACAATGTCTGCGACATCGTAGTGTCGTAACGCTTCTGCTAATATCTCTGCTGCTGATGCGGTTGCGCCGTCAACGAGTATGGTTATTTTTGGCAGAACGCCGTTTTGGAATGCCGGCTCTTCTGTTTTGTATACCTTCAATTTTTCTGTACCTGCGTACTCATAGAGAACGGGAGATTCTGGTGGCAGGAATAGTCCGGCGACATACACCGACACTGACAAAATGCCCCCCATGTTGCCACGCATATCCAGAAGGATGCGGTTTGGGCCGCCAGCGTTTGCTGTTTCCACAAACTCCTGCAGTGCTGCCGCAAATGCTTTCGGGGTGATCTTGGTAAAGGTTGAGAGCTTTATTATAAACACACCGTCCCGCACCTCGGTCTCCACGGTCGGGATTTCTACCCGATCCCTGACGATGGCGATTTCTAAATCTTCTTCAAGAATTGGTCGGTAAATCTCTAGTATTACTGTTGTGCCTCGTGGTCCGCGAATGTTGTCTGCCGCCTCGGATAAGTTGTATTCTGAACTGTCTACACCGTCAATTGTCATAATGAGATCGCCGGCGCGTAGTCCTGCCTTGTCGGCGGGGCCATCGTCAATTGGTCTTGCCACTTCAAGCACATCGTTATCATTGATGGTGAGGTAGGCACCGATGCCGTCAATTTCGCCATTGAGTACTTCATCCTCAAAGTCATCAGCGTCTTTTGGGAGGAAGAAGTTTGTATACCGATCTTTGGTTGCGAGCGTTAGCCCCTTTATAGCGCCGGTAATCAGCGCGTCTCGGCTGAGTATATCGTCGCCTTCTGTGGCAATCCCATTCGTCACTTTTTCGGGTGGTGGCACATATGATTCTTCGATGAGTCGCCACACTTGCCAAAAGTCATGCAGGTTAACATCTTTAAAGTCGCTTGGTACATCGCTGGCGAGCAGGTTTCTAAATGAAGAATCAATCTCCTCTTCCACTCGTATCGCAACTCCGTTAATGTCTAGTACTTCAGCACCGACCAGTAGCCGAAGCAGCGTACCGTTTTTGCTGACATATACTGTGCCGATTAGTGCAAAAATACCAATCAGTACTCCCAAGAGGAAAATGCCGATGGCACCGGCGGTACTCCTCGGCTGGCATGCGCGGGCAACTCGATATAGGCCGCTCATACACTGTTGCAAACTGATCCGCCTTTTTGATCCTGTTTCGGTCAACATCTTTCTGGTAATAGACATTTCATCGCCGTTGCTTGGGATGCCGCCTTTCTCCTTGTCGCGCTGTATTGGTACTTCTACTCCCACACTTCTTGCTGTCTTTTTTGTTTTTTTAACGGCACTTTTTTTTGCCCGCGTTCTTCGTGTTGTTGTCGCTGTTTTCTTCTTTGCCCTTTTGCGCACGACTTTTTTTGCGGCCGTTTTTTTCGTTGTGCGTTTCTTTGTTTCGCTCATATATATTAAGTATAGCATTATGGCATACTAAGTATACTACTCAGTCCACATTTTGTATGCGTCTTATTGAACTCTACGACACTCAAACCAAAACATTGCGTCCGCTCACTCCGCTCGTCGGGCGACAAGTGTGTATTTATTCTTGCGGACCAACCCTCTACCAAGCGGCACACATTGGCAACATGCGCGCGTATGTGTTTGCTGATACTTTACATCGTGCGTTGCGCCATTTTGGTTACTCCCCAAACCATGTTATCAACTTTACTGATGTCGGGCATCTCACTGATGATGCTGACGCTGGTGAAGATAAGGTGGAGAAGCAGGCGGCGCAGGAAAACCAGGCGGCAGAAGCAATCACTGCCCGCTTTGGCGACCTCTTTCTCGCTGACTTAAAAAAATTGAATATCAAAACAAACCGTTATCGCTTTCCTCGTGCCACGCACTATATCCAGGAGCAAATAGCGCTGACACAGCAGTTGGAACAAAAAGGATATACCTATGACATTGCGGATGGTATCTACTTTGACACGCAGGCGTACAAACCCTACGGTGCGCTCGGATTGCCGAACACTGAAGAAAGTGATGAGCATGCGCGCATACAGCGCGTTGCCGGCAAAAAACACCCGCATGATTTTGCTCTTTGGAAGCGGACGCCAGACGGGGTGACTCGCCAGCAGGAATGGGATTCGCCTTGGGGTCGTGGCTTTCCTGGCTGGCATATAGAGTGTTCTGCGATGGCGATGAAACTGCTCGGCACGACTATTGACATCCACACCGGTGGTATGGATCACATTGCCGTGCATCACAATAATGAAATCGCTCAGAGTGAAGGTGCGTCTGATACTGTGTTTGCAAACCTTTGGATGCATGTCGCCTTTCTCACTATGGGTAGCGAGAAGTTGTCAAAATCACTTGGCAATACTTACACTATTGACGACCTTGAGCAGCGTGAGTACCACCCACTTGCTCTTCGCTACCTCTTCCTGCAAGCATCGTATCGTACTCCTCTCTCATTTTCTTTTGCAGCGCTTGATTCTGCCCAAACGGCGCTGTTTCGTCTGCACAAGGAGTACGCTGCCCTTCCCCACTCCCTCCTTTCGTATCTCAATGTTGAACGCAATGCGGCGCATTGTGCGGCAGTTGATGCCGCTATTGCGGATGACCTTAACACTGCAAAGGTGCTGGCAACGGTACATGCTATCCTCCGTGACACTTCCCTTACCCCTATTAGCAAAAGAAACACGCTCCGCTATGCGGATCGTGTACTCGGCATTCTCTGTCGCCCGAAGCAGAGGGGTAAGCAGGTGATAATCCCGCCGGAGGTTCAAGATCTCCTCGTTCAGCGCAATACCGCTCGCGCCGACAAGGATTATTCAACCGCTGATGCACTTCGTACTCGTATTAACGAACTCGGCTATGAAGTTATAGATGCTAATGGTATCAGTACGGTGGTGAAAAAGAGGGGTACATAGTAAAGATTTGTTGTACAGCAGAGGAAATAAAAGTGGGCGCAACATGCGTTGCGCCCTTGTGTTAATTGAAAAGAAACGATTGCGACTCACCGACTGTCGCCGATGCGTGCAAAGATGGGGGAATGCTTCACCTCTTTTTAAGCGACCCCCATGTCAAAATCTTTTTGACTTTGGGTGCGGTGGGTGCTTTCGGGACCATGGGTTCGTGAAATCCAGGGTGTCCGATGTCAACCCGACTACCGTAATAGTAGTCATCTGCAGGCGGTTCGCTTTGTACCACATGATGGGATACTCGCTTGCCACCCTCTTGATGTAGTGGCGCGACAGGTCTATACAAAGAGTCGAACGCTTCTCCTATCGCGTGAACGATCTCTCCTTGTGCATCTTTGATACACCACCCTCTTTTCAAGACATTGGGCATCTGCAGTGCATATACCTGAGATTCACTGATGCCCGCTTGTCTGTATTTTGTGAATCTGATCTTGCTGGTAGCAAAAATCGCAGTGCCGTAACCCTCTATTTCCCCTTCACCGATTGCAACGCTCATGATCTTAACCGGGTGATTGATAAACTTGCGAGCTGCATATTGAAATACATACCCGTCAAGGTTTACCGGGGTGTCATTTGGATTATATACCTCCACCCACTGTGGTTGGCCGCCCCCGCCGAACATCGACCAATCCCGAACCATGTACTCTGTCACTATTAGAGGACTTTGAGGTTCAGGAGTTGGTGGCTCGCTTTGCTCCGTAGGATGTGGTCCCTGCTGTGGTGTCGCACCTGCTGTCGGCGTTTCCGCTGTGGGTTGCACCCTTCCTGTCGGTTGTGTGTCCACTGCTGACTGAACGATTGTCGTTGAAGTGTCCTCGGCTGCTGTTCCCGTCGGCTGTGGCGCTGTCTCTGTTGTCGGTGTAGGTGGCGTTTCAGCGCTTGGTCGTGTGTCAGGGCTGGGGACCTGCCCCGGCGGTGCTATTGTGCCGAGTCCAATCTTTACCGCAGGGTCATTTTCCACCTTGCCCACGACAGGATCGGCAACTTCTATTTTAATTTCAACACCAGCATGATCGTGGTGATAATGCTCCTTCCAACTTTCCGAATGAAAATGTGGGTATCCGTCAACGCCTGGATGCGTGTGACTCACATAGTTGTCATGCGCATGGTTTACCTCACTATGCGCATGGGTATCAGTGTGTTGATATACTCTCTTGTTCGTTTTCTCAGGATGCCAATGTCCGCTTGTTTGTCGCGGCGTAGAGAACTCGGTCTCCTCACTTGTCCCTACGGCAGTGTATGAGAGGGTATGCCAATCCAACTCTGTCGTCTCTCCGTCAACCACTCTCTTCTGTACTCCGTGGTCTTCAAGCACCCTCAAGCCAATGGATGTGATGGGGTCTGTGTGTGCTAGTGCGGCGGACACGAATATGGATGTGAAAAGTACCGTCAAGATAGTTTTCATTTTTGTTCCTCCTTTTGTTTTCAATCAATACAGCTCATGGCGTTACCATTGTACCTTTCGCTAGTTGCACGCTTCTATCTATAGTGTACCACAGTACCTTGCGAGCGATTAGATTCTCACTCCATCTGTTTTGGGTGTTTATCCAATTTCCCCGCCTAACCATTGAGGCAATGTCATTACCTACGCATTGGTATTGCGGGTGTATACTGAACTTATTGCAATTCAGGGTAATCTGCTATGGACAAACACAAAAAGTGTGCTTTTGTTATATACTATATACCATGCGAATGTAGCTCAGGTGGTTAGAGCACTCCACTGATAATGGAGAGGTCGTAGGTTCGAGTCCTACCATTCGCACCTGTATCGCTAAGCACTCTTGATGCTGTGTGTTTGTTTTATAAAAATAGGAGCACGGCTTTCTGGTCATGCCCCTATTGAACTCACTCCCTCATTCCTAAAACCTCTAAGAGTTCCTTAAAGAGCTTGCGGGAATCCGCACCATAAAAATCATTTGATTTTGTGCGGATGTGGTGTAAGTATTGCTCATGAAAATCAATGATGATTTTTTTTGCATTGTTTTTTTCAAACAAAACCATGCAGTCATCTATTCCCATAGCGCTACTATAAATCTTTGCTTCACGGATTAAGTAGACGAATGAAATGATTTGGGAAATATAGCCCTCTCTTACCGTGCCGCAGGAAGTGTCGCGTTGTTCATTGTGGTCGTCTTTCATTCTCTCCCCTCCCTTCCTTATCTTCTGCACATAGCGTACCACACATTCTTCACTTCTGCTCAGATGTATACTGCACTTGTTGCATCTCAGCCGATAATCTAATGCAGTGTGGGGCATGGTCGGGATGTGGTATATACTATACTTTGTTTACTGGCCCCATCGTCTAGCGGCTAGGACGCCGCCCTTTCACGGCGGAAACCGGGGTTCGATTCCCCGTGGGGTCACCCAGTATTACCGCGCGCTGTTGCGCCTGATCAATTCCTACCACTTTGGTTTCCGCCTTTCACGGCGGTCTGGTAGTCAGGTTTTTGTCAGAGCCAAAAACAGGGGGTTCGATTCCCCGTGGGGTCACCCAGTATTACCGCGCGCTGTTGCGCCTGATCAATTCCTACCACTTTGGTTTCCGCCTTTCACGGCGGTCTGGTAGTCAGGTTTTTGTCAGAGCCAAAAACAG
>MKWU01000919.1_pt1 | contig 54043 bp, 44 predicted proteins | sample 809101 | NCBI WGS metagenome assembly MKWU01 (sample SAMN05860141, study PRJNA318959) | sponge metagenome | host: Aplysina aerophoba | place: Slovenia: Piran, Adriatic Sea, Gulf of Piran | collected 2013-05-07 | reverse complement strand
TGAAGCGGTCCCCGGCGGCCTCCAGCACCTGGTCCGACACCGTGCGCCCGAAGCGCACCAGCCACCCCTCCACGAGGGACGCGTTCGCGTCCCCCGCCGTGCGCCCTTCGCCGGAACCCGACCAGGGACCGTCGCCGTCGGCGTTCACCGCCCGCACCTGGACCTGGTACCGGGTGCCGGGCGCCAGACCCGTCAACCTTGTGCGAAGCTCGCCCGGGTCCACGGCCCCGGCCTCCCACGTGCCCCCCGCCGGCCGGTAGCGCACGGCATAGCCGGTGATCGCGGGACGCCCCGCATTGGCGGGCGCCGCCCAGGCGACCGCCAGCCCGGTGTCGTCGTCCGCATCCGGGCGCACCTGCGGGGCCTTCGGGGCCAGCGGGGGCTCCGGCACGTCGAGGACCGTGACCGTCACCGCGGTCGTCACGCTGGCCGTCCCGGCGCGGGCGCGCACCACCACCGCATAGCCCGGGCGCTGCTCGTAATCGTATACCGTCCCGGCCCGGGTGCGCAGCTGGCCGCTGTCCGCCCCGATCGTGAACGCCTCCCGGTCTTCTCCCTCAAGGAGATACTGCACCGGCGCGGCCAGGCCCGTGGCCGCGACCGGGGCGCCGATGTCCCGGGCCTCCGCGGTGGGCGCATCTCCGACGTTCTCCCGAAAACTGCGCTCCGCCGTCTCCGGGGCCGTCGGGCGCGGGGTGACCGGGGCGCTCGCGTCGTCGTCCGAGATCGTGACCGTCACCGACGACGGGCTGCCCGCCGTCACTGAGGACGGCAAGGTTCCCAGCGCCACCGTGAAGGTCTCGTGATCCTCGTCCGCGTCCTGGTTCGTCGAGACCGCGCCCGTGCCGGTGGGCGCGCCGGCCGCGACGGTGATGGAGGCCAGCGTCCCGTGGTCGCCGGACTCCGCCGTGCCGGACGTCACCGACAGCGGGAGGCTCACGCTGTTCGACAGCGCCCGCGACAGCGTCGCCGTCACCGTCACTGAAGAACCCTCGGTCACTGGGTTGGGGGAGGCGGAAAGCGAGACCGTGGGGGGTGGCACATTCGGCGTTCCGGTCGTGGAAGCCCAGTTGCTCTCGGCTAAATCGGTCCCTCGCAGAATTCTGATCTCGACCACATATGTCGTGCCGTTCGCCAAGTTCGGTATTTCGTACGGCGGTAAGAGGCTTCCTACAGCATTACCGGACGCTCCGCTGCTGTTCAACCAGGTGTTCGTGTTCTGCACTTTCCAGCGCACTCGGGGGAAATGGTTGTTGGGTGCAGCAATCACATCAGATGGAGTGTCCCAGGTTACCGTCAGCTTTCCGTCGCCTGCGGTTGCCGTCAGATTGGTCACCGGAGACACCGGCTGCTGCGCGTGCGCGGGGGTGGCGGGGGACAGAGAGGAGGGGGCGGGGGGGGGGCGGCGCGCGGGGGGGGGGGTGGGTGAGGGGGGTGGGTGGTGGCGGGGGGGGGGGGGGGCTAGAAAGGCAGGCAGACTCGTCTGCGGTGTACACGTTCATGGCACTGAAAATTCCCTCGAATGAATTTGTCGAAGACTGGGTACTTTAATGTTAGCACGGCAAGTGGGAGCCAGTCTGAGCCAGTCTGGATTTTTGGCTGCGACTGCCGACCCACTTAAACGTGTTACTCTATTTTTAAGAACCGGCACACCAACAGAATCGAGATCTCTCCCGCACAATATCCCGCCATGCCGAACAATCTGGTTGTTGTGGAGTCTCCGGCGAAAGCCCGGACCATCGAAAAATACCTGGGCCCAGGCTTCCAGGTTCTGGCGTCGTACGGCCATGTGCAGGACCTGATTCCGAAGGACGGGGCCGTCGATACGGAAGGCGACTACGCTCTCAAGTACCAGGTGACCCCGGGGCACGAAAAGCATCTGCGCAAGATCGCGAGTGCGCTCGAGAGCTGCGAGACCCTGTATCTGGCCTCCGATCCGGACCGCGAGGGCGAGGCGATCTCGTGGTCGCTGTACAGCCTCCTCAACAAGCGCAAGAAGCTGGGCGAGAAGAAGACCTACCGGGTCGTGTTCTACGAGATCACGCCCGAGGCGGTGCGCGAGGCACTGGAGCATCCGCGGGACCTGTCGGACGACCTGGTCAACGCCTACCAGGCGCGACGGGCCATCGACTATCTGGTCGGATTCAACCTGTCGCCGTTGCTGTGGCGAAAGATCGCTCCCAAGCTGTCGGCAGGCCGCGTACAGAGTCCGGCCCTGCGCCTGATCGTCGAGCGCGAAGGCGAAATCGAAGCGTTCCAGCCCCGAGAATTCTGGACCGTGGATGCGGTTCTGGACAAGGACGGACATGGATTCCCGGCCAAGTTGCACGTGTTCAACGGGGAGCGCCTGAAAAAATTCGATCTGGCGAACGAGGAGCAGGCAAATGCGGCTCGTGGGCAGGTCGAGGCGAACGCTGGAGGGTTGGTTGTTGATTCGGTGGAGCGCAAGGAGCGCAAACGCAACCCGGCACCGCCGTTCACCACCTCGACTTTGCAGCAGGAAGCGTCGCGCAAGCTGCGTTTTTCCGCGCGCAGGACCATGCAGGTCGCCCAGCAGTTGTACGAGGGCGTCGACCTGGGCACCGGCCCGGTCGGCCTGATTACCTATATGCGGACGGATTCGGTCACGCTTGCGACCACGGCGCTGAACAATCTCCGGCAGACGATCGGGGAGCGTTACGGGGAAGACCAGATGCCGTCCACCCCACGGCGGTACAAGACCCGGACCCGCAATGCGCAGGAAGCGCATGAGGCGATCCGCCCGACGGATTCGGCGCGAACGCCGGACAGCACCCGCGGCAAGTTGAGCGACGATCAGCAGAAGCTTTATGAACTGATCTGGAAGCGGACCGTCGCCTGCCAGATGATCCCGGCCGTGATCGACCAGGTCAGCGTGGATATTGGCTGCGGCCCCGGCACCCAGTTGCGGGCGACGGGCTCCCATGTGCGGATCCCCGGGTTCATGCAGGTGTACCGCGAGGGCTCGGACGAGGCAACGACGAACGGGAGCCGGAACAACGGCGATGAACGCTACCTCCCCGAGTTGCGGGAAGGCGAATCCGTGGCGCTTCAGGAGGTCAAGGCGAACCAGCATTTCACGGAACCGCCGCCGCGCTACACCGAAGCGAGCCTGGTCAAGACCCTGGAGGAATACGGCATCGGTCGGCCTTCCACCTACGCGGACACCTTGTCGACCTTGGTCAGCCGCAAGTATGCGGACATCGACAAGCGCACATTCTTTCCGACCGCGCTCGGCAAGGTGGTGTGCAATTTCCTGACCGAGCACTTCTCGAAGTATGTCGACTACGAATTCACGGCCCAACTGGAAGATTCTCTGGATCGGGTCGCGCGGGGGGAAACCCAATGGATTCCAGTCGTGGACAGTTTCTGGAAACCGTTCCATGAGCAGGTGGATGAGAAGAACAAGACCGTGTCCCGCCAGAAGGCGCAGATGATGCGTGAACTTGGCACCGACCCGGAATCCGGAAAGCCGGTACGCGTGCGGGTCGGGCGCTTCGGGCCGTTCGTTCAGGTCGGGGACCGGGAAGACGAGGAGAAACCTCGGTTCGCGAGCCTTCGCGAGGGTCAAAGTTTCGAGACAATTACGTTCGAAGAAGCGATGGACTTGATGGTACTGCCGAGATCGCTGGGGGCGGGGGACGACGGAGAGCTGATCGAGGTCAATATCGGCCGTTTCGGACCCTACGTGAAATACGGCCCGAAAAAATACGTGTCCCTGCCGAAAGAGGAGGACCCGATGACGGTGACGCGCGAACGGGCAGATGAACTGATTGCGGAGCACAAGCACCGCGAAGCGAACCGGACGATCCAGGACTTCGGGGTGGACGACATCCAGGTGCTCAACGGCCGGTACGGCCCGTACATCACGAACGGCAAGCGCAATGCAAAGGTTCCCAAGGGAGAGGAGCCTGCGGAGTTGACACTGGAACAATGCCAGAAGCTCCTGGCCGCCGCACCGCCGCGCAAACGCCGCGCCTCACGCGCAAAACGTAAAAGCTAGGAGGCGTCTCCGGCAGGGGCGGTGGCACGCTGGACACCCGAGAAGGCATCAGGGCATTGCTGGAAGGCAAGGTTCTGGCCTATCCGACCGAAGGAGTCTGGGGCCTGGGTTGCCTGCCGAGCCGCCCGGACGCAGTGAGCCGGTTACTGGAAGCAAAACAAAGAGACCCGGGCAAAGGACTGATTCTCATCGCGGCTCGTTGCGAAGACCTGGAGCCGTATATCCAGCCTCTGGACAAGGCGCAACAGGCTAAACTGGAACCCCCGGGAGAGCCGGTGACCTGGCTGGTTCCGGCTGCCGAAGATGCGCCGGTCCTGCTGCGGGGCACGCATACGACACAGGCGGTCCGCATCACTCACCACGCTCTCTGCCGTGAGCTGTGCCTCAAGGTGGGCCCCCTGGTTTCGACCAGTGCGAATCCGGAGGGCATGCCCCCGGCACGAACGTCCGAAGAGGTTCGAGAAATGTTCGGTTCGACGATAGACGGAATTGTGGAAGGCCCGCTCGGCGGGGCTGAGGGCCCGAGCGAAATCAGGGATTTACTGACAGGGCGGGTAATCCGCCCGGCACAAGCGACATGAGCGACCCTCTGGATTCACGACCCATCTGTGCTTTCCTGGAAAAGTTCCAGCAAGAGGCGACCGACGCACTGGAGCGATGGGAGCCGGAGGCCAGATTCCGACGGGATCCTTGGGACCATCCCGACGGGAGCCGGGGCGAGACGCGGGTGCTGGAGGATGGTGAAACCTTCGAGAAGGCGGGCGTGAATTTCTCCGACGTATCGGGGACGGCGCTGCCCGAGGCGGCCACCGAACGGCATCCGGAACTGGCGGGTCAACCGTTCGCCGCGATGGGCGTGTCGATCGTCGCCCATCCGCGTAATCCCTACGTGCCCACAGCGCACTGCAATGTCCGGTTCTTCAGTGCCCATGCGCCCGACGGGACGGACCGGTGGTGGTTTGGCGGCGGATTCGACCTGACCCCGTACTACGGATTCGAGGAAGACGCGTGGTACTGGCACGCTACGGCTCGCGATGCCTGTGTTCCTTTCGGGGACGAGGTCTATCCGAGGTTCAAGGAGTGGTGCGACCGGTATTTCTACCTGCCGCACCGCGACGAGACGCGCGGCATCGGCGGCCTGTTCTTCGATGATCTCAATGAATGGGGATTCGAGAGGACCTTTGCGTTCATGCAGGTCGTGGCGGGAGGTTTTCTCGAGGGCTACCTGTCGATCGTGGATCGTCGTCGCGAGACGCCCTGGGGCGAACGCGAGCGGGCTTTCCAGAAATACCGTCGCGGCCGCTATGCCGAGTTCAACCTGCTGTACGATCGGGGCACATTGTTCGGGCTTCAGAACAGCCGCCGTGCCGAATCGATCCTGATGTCGCTCCCGCCGGAGTGCGGCTGGATCTATGACTACCAGCCCGAGCCGGGCTCTCCGGAGTCGGAATTGACCGAGCGCTTTCTGGGCGCCCGGGACTGGGTCTGACTACTCGACGGTTACCGTAATCGTCCCGGACACGACCGGCGGGTCGTGCGGGATATGCGCGTAATCTCCCAACACCAGCTGGAGGGTGTAGCTGCCTGGCTCCAGCGTCAGCATGGTTTCCGTCTGTCCGCCGCCGAAATGGCGGACCTGGTCGGTTTTAGCCAACGGCATGCCGAGGTCGACTTCCGGGGAGTTGATCAGCAGGTGGTGGTGTCCGGTGTCCGGCTTGTTTACGCCGGCCGGAGCGACTCCCATGCCGTGCAGGCCGAATGACACCTTGAAGGGGGACTGGACGGTCGCACCATCAGCAGGTTCGATGAAATACACACCAGAGCCTTCGGGCGCGGGCTGCCGGGGCATTTCGGCTTGCAGGGGAGACAGAGCCAGGCTCGCGACGAGGGCGAGAGTGCCAAAACTTACGTATTTCATGTCAGAACTCCTTGTGGCGGTTCCGGATGGCAACAATCATGTCGGTCAGTGACAAAAGGAACAATACCACAAAAAGCCCCAGGGTCAGGGTGGGGATGGACAGGCCCAGGAACGTCCACTGAATGCTGCCGCAGTCGCCGCTGCCCTGCAATGCGGAGGACACTGCCCCCTCAAGGCCGAACCGATCAAGCATGTGCCAGAATCCCGCGCCGCAGTCGCCCAGGGTATCCGCCGGACGGTTCTGGAGGTAGACGTGCCGTGCGGCGATTCCGACCCCGCCCAGGCTTATGATCAGCGCGCCGACGTCGTAGCCAATCCGTTCCCCTGCATTGGGTCGCTGGAAGTAGGCCAGCGCGAAGACAACGGCCAATGCGATGAAGATAATCCGGTCCAGGATGCACAGCGGACAGGGCTCAAGTCCCAGGGTGCGCTCCAGGTACAGGTAACCAAAAGCGAGCGCGGCCAGGCAGATGACGAGGCCAAGGAGATGAAGGTTTTGGATCCGGCGCATTGGTTTCTACTGTTTCCCTGTAGTTCGGGAAGCCCCAGTAACCCAAGCTTTGATCATTATGGTTGGAGCAGGTTTTGTCCTGATTCTACGGCTTGTGGTCAAGCGAACATCAGGCGTTCGCCCTTGGGTTCGGGGATAGGTCGCCCCAACTCTTGAGCCCGGTCGATCCAGAACTGTATCGCATCGTTGATGTTCTGCAAGGCAGTTTCCTGATTGTCGCCGTGCGCCATGCATCCGGGCAGCTCGGGGACATCGGCAACAAAAACCTGGTCTTCGTTGCTCCAGTAGAGAATGATTTCATATTTGTGCATCAGATTTCCTCCCCCAATCGGTATTTCAGGATCAACTGCCGGACCTGTTTTACTTGATAAGGTTTCACTTGTCCGACCTGGCTCTGTAAATTGATGAGTTCCACAACGCCTTCCTTGTCGAAGAGAGGGTGACTGCCCCGTATCCGTTCCGAGAAACCCAGTTGGCGTAGCAAGGCACACAGGTCGGCGAAACGGATGTTCGCGTCTGACCGCCCATGGAGAATTGTCTGCAACAGCCGCTCATGCCGACCCATGGCCCGTATTCCTCAACCCGCTGGAACCAAAATCCTGCATAAAAACAAGTTGTGTATCAAATAGATACATAACAATCCCCGGCGCCGACCGCACGGATACTCATTCTATAGCACATGGCAGCATCGGGTGTGGTGCAGTCTCATCCGGCGCCGCTTCCCTCCGGGTTCAATGCTTACTGGCTATTGCGTTCCGCGGACCGCGCCGAACGCGCCGAGGATTTGGTTGCGGTCAAACGCGCCACCGACTTCTTCATGACCGGGTCCGTAGAACTCGCCCCGAATCAGATTCTCCCCGGAACCCTGCGAAAACTCACCGCCGGAAACAGGAATGTCGTCCCAATTCATGTCATCGATCATACGGTCGGCGTCGTCCAAATCCACCAGGCTTGAGAATTCCACGTCCACATTGGAGGCATCAAAATCGGCCGTGATCGTGGCGGTGCCCTGGATGACATTTTGGGCGTACTGACTGCTGTAATCCCCTCCGACGACCGAACCCGTCCAGGTTGCCGTACGCCCTGCAACGGCGACCGGATTGGTTCCCATGCCGTCGCCCATGCTGTAAGCAATCCCCACCGCGAACTCCGGGTCGGCGATGTCGGGGGAATAGAAGACTGTGACAGCAAAGCTGCTGTGTTCCATCCATCCCCCGTAGTACAGGGCGTCCAATCCATCCCGATCTCTGGCTCGAATCTGGCCGATGTGCACGCCGTTGTGAACCATGACCGGTTGAATTTCGGCAACGTCGTGATCCAGCATTTCATTGAGGTTTGCGGATGAGGGTGTCGTCAGGTTGATGCTGTATGGCTTGCCCTTGTACGTGCCGGAACACTTGCGCCCGGTACAGGCTAGAGGAAACCTGGATTGTTTCGCGGGCTGAAACAGTACGGCATCGGTGGTGACTATTTCGTCTGCGTTGCGGGCAATTTCATACAGTCTTTGCACGGCCTGCGCCGCCGTTTGCGTAGGAGCGATGCTGCCCGCGACCGCCTGCCGCGCGCTGGCCGGGCCCACCGGGTATTCAAGACCGGACAGGCTAACCGGGGAGGATTGGAGGTTGCCCTGCCCGCCACCGCCACAGGCGGTCAGCATCGGAACGAGTAGCATCAAGGTCAGAGTCGCCGGATTGAACAGACTCCAGGAGATTGAAGGTTTCATGTGTGCCCCCTTGTAATTAATCCAGACTTGACGATTCAAAAATCGACCAGTATTCGAAGAACTTCCGCTCGCGGAGAGAGAGCTGACTATCAGCATGCTCATGGTATCACGCCGGGATGCCTCCTAGTCTCCTCGGCACGGCAACGACTCGGCAGAGCGCCTGTTGCGCGAACGGAACAAGCTGTTCGACCCGATCCTGGCCAGCCCGGCCTCGGCGGCCTGATGCAGACCGGCGGCACCCTCTGGACACGGACTTGACGAATGGGGATTTCCATGAAATCCCGTGCTGCCGTCCGCCAACCCAACCGTAAAAGGGGACATTTCAGCTTCGGTTTGACAGGCACCAAGTCCTACAGGCTCGCCTCCGAGGCCAAAGACTATAATGCTCCCCGAGGATCTCCCCATGACTAAGACCATCCCTATTTCCGTCTACGAGGTAGTCGGCACCCCTTTCTGTGTCGCCACGGGTGATGGTGAGAAGGTGTATTCCCGACTGGCATCGGCACTGAGGCAGAACCAGAGGGTTTTGCTCTCGTTCCGCAATGTGTCTCTCCTGACGTCGGCATTCCTGAATGCTGCGGTCGGGCAGCTGTACGGAAAGTTTGACGAGGGGAAAATCCACAGTTCGCTTGAAGTCGAGGAGATAACTCCGGATGATGCTGAATTGCTGGAACTCGTTGAGGATACGGCCAAAAAATACTTTGAAGATCCGGAGAGAGCCGAGCAGCTGGCTCAAAGGGCTCTTGAGGGTGATTTGTGATGGTGGCGGGGCCTCAGGGTGTAAAGGGATATGAATGCACATCTAACGATCAATTGTTTCTGGACACAAATATCTGGTTGATGATTTTCTGTCCACGAATGCATACTAATTTCAGCCGGTCACGCGAACACATCTACACCTCGGCATGGGGCCGGATGCTCGAAGGCAGGGGTCGCATCTACACGAATATCCTTGTGGTTTCAGAGTTCATTAACACGTATGCCCGGATAAAATTCAAGCCGGTTGCCCGGGATATAGCAAAGGCGACGGGGAAAATCCTCTGCCACTGTATTCGAATCAGTGATTCCTCTACCCGACTGGATATGGATGCCCTGCGGGGTGAATTTTCGCAAGGCAATGCAGATTTCAACGCCCCAGTCATCCGGGAGACCTGCAAGAAAAGGAATCTCACATTGGTAACGGATGATGCAGATTTTGCCCACCAAGGCATTCCCTTGCTTACAGCTGACAGGCGCTTGCTTGGTTGATTTTCGGGAGGGTCAGATAATAGTTTGATGCACCCTATGGCTTCCTATCCTGCCCGCTTTCCGTCTACCCGGATGCGCCGCATGCGGCGTGACGATTTTTCGCGTCGGCTGATGCGCGAGAGCCGCTTGACGGTGGACGATCTGATCCTGCCGCTGTTCGTCCAGGAAGGCCAGGGGATGCGCACCGCGATCCCCTCGATGCCCGGCATCGAGCGCCTGAGTTTGGATTTGCTGGAACAGGAAGCGCAGGCCGTCCATGAACTGGGCATTCCCGCGGTGGCCCTGTTTCCGGTGGTCGAGGACGACAAGAAAAGCCTTGGGGCGGAAGAGGCGTGCAACCCGGAGGGCCTGGTCCCGCGGGCGATTCAGGCGATCAAGCGGGTCGCGCCCGAACTGGGGGTGATCGCGGACGTGGCGCTGGATCCCTACACCTCGCATGGACAGGACGGCGTGCTGGACGAAAGCGGCTACGTCGCCAATGACGCGACGGTGAAGATTCTGGTCGAACAGTCGCTTTGTTGTGCCGGCGCCGGCGCGGACGTCGTGGCGCCATCCGACATGATGGACGGGCGCATCGGTGCGATCCGCGAGGCCTTGGAGGCCCGGGGCTTTGAGAATACCCGCATCCTCGCCTACGCGGCCAAGTACGCCTCCGCCTTTTACGGACCGTTCCGGGACGCGGTGGGCTCGGCGTCCAACTTGGGGGGCGGCGACAAGTACAGCTATCAGATGGATCCGGCCAACAGTGACGAGGCCCTGCGCGAGGTGGCGCTGGACCTGATCGAAGGCGCGGACATGGTCCTGGTCAAGCCGGGGCTGCCGTACCTGGATGTACTGCGCCGTATCAAGGAAGAATTCGGGGCTCCGACGTTCGCCTATCACGTCAGCGGCGAATATGCCATGCTCAAGGCCGCCGCCGCGAACGGTTGGCTGGACGAGCGGAGTGGCATGCTGGAAGTCCTGCTGGCATTCAAGCGCGCGGGTGCGGACGCGATCCTCACCTATGCCGCCCGGGATGTCGCTGCCTGGCTTGCCGAGTAGCAATCCGTGGAGCGCTATGCCGTCATCGGGGATCCGGTCACGCACAGCCTGTCGCCGGTGATCCATGCCTGGTTCGCGGCGCAGACCGGCAAGGAGATCCACTACCGGCAGTTGAATGTCGCGGCGGCCGACTTCGAGGCGGCCGTGCAGGAATTTCGGCAGGCGGGCGGGCGCGGTCTCAACGTAACCGTGCCGCACAAGGAAGCAGCGCTAGGGCTGGCAGTACAGGTCATGCCGCACGCCCGTGCGGCGGGCGCAGCAAACTGGCTGTCCTTTGGAGAGGATGCCGTCGTTGCTGACAATACCGATGGTAGCGGCCTGGTTCGCGACCTCACCGAAACGCTGGGTCTGGACCTGTCCGGCATGCGGATTCTGCTGCTGGGCGCGGGCGGCGCGGCCCGGGGCATCCTGGGTCCTTTATTGGCGTGCGCCCCGCAGTCCCTTACCGTGGCCAACCGCACCCCTGAGCGTGCGCATGTATTGGTCGCGTCGTACGATGCCTCTGTCAACCTGGCAGCATGTGGACTGGGGGATTTGGGCAACGCTTCCTTCGACCTGATCCTCAATGCCACGGCGGCGGGATTGTCGGATTCGCCGATGAGTTTGCCGGCTTCAATCCTTGATGTGGAGCAGACGGTCTGCTACGACTTGATGTACGGTGCCGACACGGCATTTCTGGCTTGGGCTCGTCAGGCGGGTTGCGCCCGCGTCTGCGATGGGCTTGGGATGTTGGTGGAGCAGGCTGCGGAAAGTTTCGAGCTGTGGCACGGCGTACGCCCCGATACTGAGCCGGTGCGTGACCGCTTGCGTTCCGCGGCTAAGCCCCGTACTGCCTGAGATAGTCCTCGACTTGCTCGTGATGCTGCTGATACTGCGGGACGTCTTTCAGGAACTGGTGGAAATCACTGGCGCACGCAACCGAGATGACCGGAATTCCACTATGCTCTTCAAGCTCTTGTGCCGCAGAGAGTTGTCCCTGCCCGCGCTCGCCGCGGTCCATCAGGATGAGCAATCCGACAGGCGTGGCGCCGAGCGAGCGAATCAGGTCGACCGAACCCCGGACCGTGATGCCGGACGAGATCACGTCATCCACGAGAAGCACCCGGCCCTCGATCGGGGCGCCGAAAGTGTGCCCTTGATCGCCATGATCCTTGACTTCCTTTCGGTCAAAGCCCACCGGCACGGTTCGACCGTACAGGCGCTGGAAGGCGCAGGCGGCGACGGTGGCCAGGGGGATGCCCTTGTAGGCCGGGCCGAACAGCATGTCGAATTGGATGTCAGTCTCGGCGGCGGCTTGGGCGTAAAACGTGCCGACCTGTTCCAGTGCCGCGCCGTCGTTGAAAGCCCCGGCATTGAAGAAATACGGGCTCTTGCGGCCCGATTTCAATGTGAAATCGCCAAATTTCAAGCATTCGTACTCGAGCGCCAGTTGAAAAAACGCGGCTCGATAGTCTGTTGGCGGGGTCGTGGAGAGGGGCGGCATGCCGATGTACGGAGATTTCGGTTAATTCTATCTGATGCAGCGAGAGGCTTGGTCGGCATGCGCAGAATGGGTCTTCACGGAAGTGTGTGGAATCCCTGAGGCTCCCGAGTCTGAATTTGCTACAGTAACTTCTCATGTACGAGTTCCGCTCCTTCCGTTATCGTCTGTATCCGAACCGGACCCAGGCGGAACAGTTCCGGCAGCTGTGTGAATGGCGGCATCTGGTGGAGGCCGCCCATGACCCGTCAAGACATTTGTCCTGGAATCTTCCGAGGCTTGACTCCGGATGATCCACACGAAAGTCCGAAGCGCCCGCATAATCACGGTCAATGTGAACGGCATCCGCAGCGCTGAGCGCAAGGGGTTTTTCCGGTGGCTGGCCCGCCAGCGGGCGGATGTGGTCTGCCTGCAGGAACTCAAGGCCCATCTGGATCAGATCGACACCCCGGCCTTCTACCCGAAGTCGTTCCACTGCTACTACCATCCAGCCGAACGTCCCGGCTACAGCGGCGTAGGTCTGTTTACGCGGGATCGGCCGGATCGGATCATCGAGGGATTCGGATCGGCTGAATTCGACCGGGAAGGGCGCTATCTCGAGGCCCGCTTCGGCCGCCTGTCGGTCATTTCCCTGTATGCACCGTCCGGGTCTTCAAGCGATGAGCGTCAGCAGGCGAAATACCGGTTCATGGACGAATTCATGCTGCACCTTCAGTCACTGCGACGCCGGCGCGCCCTCATATGCGGCGACTGGAACATCGCGCACCGCGAAATCGACCTGAAGAACTGGCGTTCGAACCGGAAGAATTCGGGTTTCCTGCCGGAAGAGCGTGCCTGGATGGACCAGGTATTCGGGAAAGGCGGATTCGTGGATGCCTTCCGGGAGGTCGATGCGAGACCCGAGCAGTACACGTGGTGGTCCAATCGCGGCCGGGCCTGGGACAAGAACGTGGGCTGGCGGATCGACTACCAGGTGGTGTCGCGGAATCTTGCGAACTGCGCCCGTCGCGTCCGCATCTACAAGGATCGGCGGTTCTCCGACCACGCGCCGCTGATCATGGACTACGAGTTGCCCGAGTGAGGACGCCATGGAAATCCATACGTTGAGTTGGCGCGAGGCTCTGGCCATGTACCGGGACATCCGGATGGTGCGGATCCTTTTGATCGGCATGTTGAGCGGCCTGCCGCAGGTCGCGGTGCTGTCCATGATGACCCTGTGGTTGCAGGAAAGCGGTTTCAGCCGGACGGACATCGGCCTGTTCGGCCTGGTGCTGGTGGTCTATGCGGTCAATGTCGCATGGGCCCCGATCGTGGATGCGGTGCGCCTCCCGGGGCTGACCCGCTGGCTGGGTCCCCGGCGTTCCTGGATCGTCGCCATGCAGACGGTGATCGTCGTGTGCCTCGCGGCGCTGTCACGCCTGGAGCCTGCCGGGCAGCTTGAGTGGATCGCGATCTGGGCGGTGGTACTGGCGGCCGCCGGCGCGACCCAGGATGTCGCGATCGATGCCCTGCGAATCGAACAGTTCCGTGAAGACGAACCGCGCAAGGTCGGCGGAGGCTCGGCGATGGCGACCTCCGGCTGGTGGATCGGGTACGGATTGGGCGGGGGACTCGCCCTGTGGCTGGTGGAGCGGATGCAGGAAGCCGGTGTCGAACGGGCTTGGCAGCACGGCTATTTGTGGCTGATCCTGCTGGTGGGGGTGCTGGTCGGGTTGTTTCTCTGGTTGGTGCCGGAACCGGACCGTCCCCGGCGGGAAGCGCCCCGGCCCGCTGACTGGGGGATTTATCTCCTGGAGATGTACGTGCATCCGGTCCGGAATTTTGTGGTGCGCTACGGGGCGCAGCTCGCGGTCTTTCTGCTGCTGGCGATCTTCCTGTTCAAGGTGGGGGAGGCCTTCCTGGGGCGGATGTCGCTGGTGTTCTACACAGAAATCGGCTTTTCCAAGTCCGACATCGCGTTGTACTCCAAAGGGTACGGTGCGATCGCCATCGCCATTTTCGCCGTGCTCGGAAGCCTGATCAATGCCCGCTACGGCCTGCTTCGCGGAATCATCATCGGCGGCGTGGCGATGGCGTTGACCAATCTCCTGTTCGCGTTGCTGGCCTGGTATCCGTCGTCGGGGTTGTTCGTGGTCGCCGTGATCGCCGACCAGTTCACCACCGCCATCTCCACGGTTGCCTTCGTCGCCTTCCTGTCGCAGTTGTGCGACCGGAACTGGACGGCCACTCAATATGCGGCGTTGGCGTCTCTCGGGACGCTGTCCCGGACCCTGCTCGCCGCCGGCAGCGGCATCCTGATCGACGGGCTGGGCGGAGACTGGCCGCTGTTTTTTGTGATTACGACCCTGATGGTGATTCCGAGCCTTCTGCTGATCGCGATGAACCGTCGCCGACTGACCCCTTTCATGGAAGGCCGGTCAGTGGGTAGAATGGATGGTAGTTGATACGACCGGAGAGGGAGAGATGGCGATGGAAGCGCAAGACGTAATCCAGCACACATCCAGCGAGTTTGCGCGGTTTCTGAAGAACGTGCGGGGCCATGCCCTGGAGATGGGCGGGCTGGCGGAGCAGCATGTCGAGTCCGCGATTCAGGCGTTCCTCGAAGGGGACCAGAAGCTGGCGAAGAAAATCGCCCGTGCGGATTTCAAAGTCAATGCGTTGGAAGTCAAAATCGACGAGGAATGCAGTGAAATTCTAGCCTTGCGGCATCCGGTCGCCATGGACCTGCGCACGGTCATCGCGGTCATCAAGGCCACCACGGATCTGGAGCGGGTCGGGGACGAGGCGGAGAAGATCGCGCGGCTGACGGCCCATCTGGATTACCAGTCGGTCCGCAAGCGTCACCTGCGTCCCGTGAAGCACATCGGCCGCCATGTCCTGGCCATGTTGCATAAGGCGCTTGATGCTTTCGCCCGTCTGGACACGGACCTGGCGCTGGAAGTTCTCAAGGAGGATCTCGAGGTCGATGAGGAATACGAAGCCGGGATGCGCCAGATGATCACGTTCATGATGGAGGACCCGCATACCATTCGCCTGGTGCTGGAGGTCCTGTGGTGCGCGAAAGCGTTGGAGCGTATCGGCGACCATGCCGCCAACATTTGCGAGCACGTGCTGTACCAGGTCCTCGGCAAGGACCTGCGCCACATCTCGATCGAGCAGGTGGAACAGGAACTGACGGACGCGCAGGTCTGACCGGCGGACGGGAAGAACTTGACGGGACAGCGCTCAAGACGACTGGGTCCGGCACCACGCCCCGCTTGATCTCTCAGGCTTTTCTCGAAGCGCTCCACTTCCTGGGCTAAACGGCGAAAATCGACTTGCTTCATGAGCCGATTAAAGGTAGTGTAAGGCTTATTGAATGAGCCGATTAGGGTCGGCTAATCGGCTCAGACCTTGGTGACCGAACAATCAACGCCCTCATGCCGTCGAAAAAATGGATCTGGCAGCAAGACGACTGGCCGAGGTTTCTCTGGCGCGATGACGTCGTGCAGCCGTTGCTGCGCCGCTTTCGGGTAGAACAGGGACGCCTTCTCGGCGGATTCGATGCCGTCGGTTTCGAGCACAATCCGCAGGTCACGCTGGACATAATGCTCCAGAGCATCGTCGCCTCGTCCGCCATTGAAGGCGAGCTGCTGGATGCACGGTCCGTACGGTCCTCCCTGGCCCGCCGCCTCGGCCTTGCCGCGGAAGACGCCCACCCTGTATCCGCACAATCCGAAGGGCTGGCCGAGATCGCGCTGACCTCGCTGGACAGCCTTGACCGCCCCATGACGCGGAAGCGGTTGTTCGAGTGGCATCGCCTGCTCTTTCCGACCGGCGGAAAGACGTTTGCCGGTGAGATTCGCGCTGGGCAACTGCGCGGGGATGTCCCCATGCGGGTCGTATCCGGACGCGTCGACCGTCCAACCGTACACTTTGAGGCCCCGCCACATTCGGTATTGGGTGCGGAACTGGATGCGTTTCTGCGATGGTTTGAAGAGAGCCGTCAAGATCCTGCCCTGGACCCCCTGCTGCGCGCTGCCGTCTGTCACTTCTACTTCGTTGCGGTTCATCCTTTCGACGACGGCAATGGCCGCCTGGCACGGGCGCTTACGGAACTGGCTCTGGATCAGGCAGATGGCCAGGGCTTCCGCCCGTATGCCATGTCTGCCGCCATCCTGAAGGACCGCAAGAACTATTACGCGGCACTGGAAGAATGCCAGCGCGGAGACATGAACGTCACCGTTTGGGTGGAATGGTTTCTGAAAGCCCTGATTGCCGCGGTACAGGGCGCACTGAACCAGGTTGGGCGGATTCTGTCCAAGGCCCGCTTTTGGCAGCAATACGGGCAGGCCGGCCTGTCCTCAACCCAGGCCAAGGTCCTGAACCGTCTTTTGGACGGAGGTGAAGACGGGTTTGAACACGGCATCAACGCATCGCAATACCGCAAGGTTGCCAAAGTCAGCAAGGCGACGGCAACGCGGCACTTGGCCGACCTGCTGACCAAGGGTTGTATCGAAAAACTGCCCGGCGGCGGCCGCAGCACGCGCTACCGGATCAAAGCCATGCAATCCATGACCGATGCCGGTGCCCGGGAAACGTGGGCTGGCTGACTCTGGTCTCCGACCGTTCCGAGTCCGTCAACCCTTTCGCGCAAGCCCCGGTCAGGGCAGGGCGAAGCCCCCTGCATCAGCCGCCGAAACTGTACTTGAAGCCCAGTTTGAACCGGCGACCCTTGACGTCATGGGTCAGGTTGTCGTGTGCCGCCTCCCAGTCCACCTGCGGCGGGTCCTCGTCTGCGATGTTGTGAACCGTGAGCGTCAGCGTCGTGTTCCCGGCCGGTGGTTGCCAGCGCAAACCGATGTCCAAGGTGACGAAACTGTCGATGTCCGGGTAAAGGCTACCCGACCTTCGGTCGTCGTAGGCGGAGATGTAGTTCATGTAGAGGCTGGTAGTCCAATCGCCCGAGGAGTAACTGGTGAAGCCGTGCCCTTTCAGCCGCGGCAACGGTGGGATGTCGAAGTCGCTGGGATCGTTGTAGTAGCCGGCCGCTTCGATCTCGTCCCTCAGCTGGATGCCCCTGAAATTCAGGGCGTCGACGTCATACTCCAGGAGGTAGGTGCCGCCCAGCCCCCATGAGAAGACGCCCTCCCGTGAGTCGTGACGGCCGCCCACATTGAAATCCAGTCCGGACGTACGGATGGTCGGGCCGTTGATCATTCGCGTGCGGATCGCCTCGACCTGGCAGGTGTTCTGGGCGGTGTGCCCGGTTCCTGCAGCACAGACGATGAGGTCGTCCACGGGTGAAGCAGTTGCGTTGCTGTTGAACGCTCCTTCCTCATACCAGTTGTTCTCGTAGGCGCTGAGAATGGAGCCATGCGGAGTCGCCGTGATGGGGTCGTCGAAGATGTATTTCCAGTAGTCCAGCGTCACCTCCACCCCGCTGCCGAACTCCGCGAACATGCCGATGTTGTACGTCAGTGCTTCTTCGGGGTCAAGATCCTTGCTGCCGCGCACCTCGATCGGTTTGTAGGCGCCGTCGACCCATTCCTGCCGGTAGAAGGGATCTTCGTTCAGGTCGTCCACCGAGGGGGCACGGAAGGTCGTCTGCACCGACCCGCGCAGGGTGACCGAATCTGATACATCCCAGAGCAGCGCGGCTTTCGGGTCGAACGTGCTGGACTCGTCGTGTTCCTCGTAGTGGACGGCAAGCTGCGTGCTCATCGTGTCGCTGACGTCGTAGGCCCACTCGCCGAAGAACGAATGGGTCGTCTGGTGCGTGGAATAGGGGTAGCTTCCGACGGTGAAGCCGAACGCGCCAATCTGTCCATCCGTGAATGCGATTGGAGTGGTGCTGGGTTCGCCTTCATCGTCCAGGTTCTTGTTCTGTTCGGCGCAGTCGAGCTCCTCGTCCGACGCGCTGGGGGCCTGATCCTTGTTCACCCGGCACGGGTTGATACTGAGGTTGCCGACCCGGTTCGGGGTTGCTTCGGCCTCAAAGCGACGAAACTGGTAGCCGGCGGCAAAACTGCCCATATCCTCGCCCACATCCCCGGTCAGGGTGAGATCGAACACGTACAGGTCTGCCTCGCTGTCCAAGGACACCTCGCTGCCGACCATCCAGTCGAGCAATTCCCGGCTGTTGGTCCGCGTCTCGTCGTAGTCGGGATTGGGACGCGTGACGAACTCGGCCCCGGGCTGTTCGGAGTACTGCAGCGCGTGACTGTAAGGGTTGTAGTACATGCAGTCGCCGACTCCGGGCTCCTTGCCGGGGTCATCGGGGAGTCTTAGGCCCGCCTTCTTTGTGCGGTCCGGCAGCGCTTCCACGCCGCAGTTCGGCCCGCCGAAGCCGCGGTACGCGAGAAAGCGCCGGGTAATGTATTCCGCGGGCTGGCCCACGGTGCCTTCGGAATGCGAGTAAGAGAAGCCCAAGTCGTATTCGTACAGGTTGTCGCCGAACAGGCTGATCTCGTCGTTGACCGACGCCGACAGGCGCCACGTCTCCGATTCCCGCTTCAAGAACCGCGCAGGGCCGGAATGCCCGACCGTCCGGCCCCTGAAGCCGAAGCCTTCGGCCGTGTCGTCATCGAAGAGTGTGCGAAGGCTGTCGAAAGCGGGGTGGCCTGGTGCAATGAAGTTGACCTCATCGATGTTCGCCCAGGCGGCTGGCGGGTAAGACGGCGTGTTGCGCCATTCGGGGATTTCCGCCTCGGAGTACATCGCCTCGAAGTGATACATCATGCCGGTCTCGAACTCGCCGTTGAGTTCCGCGAAGACCCGGGTGTGGTCCTGCTTTTCGATCAGGTTGTCGAACTGGCTGTAGCGGAACCGGCAGGTCCAGGTTTCCGCGTACCCGCCGAATTCCTCGCAGCGGGGATCGTTTATCGTGGGCCCGTCAGCAACGCGCGTCTGATCGTCAGACATCTGATAGTAGGTACCCGGGTTGCCCACGCTGGACCAGCCGTTGAGCAGGCCGTCGAACTCCCGCAACCCCCAGTCGCGCTCCCCGGTCTGCAATTCCTGCCGCCGGTAGTGTTCCGCCGCGACCACCAGGTGCGCGTTTTCGCCGACGCCGACACCCCAGATGCCTGCGATCGTGCTGTCGCCCGCATTCTCGAAGGAATCATGCGAGGCGCTCACCTCGAAACCGTCGAAATCCTTGCGCGTATGGAAGTTGACCACGCCACCCATGGCATCCGAGCCGTAGATCGCCGCCGCGCCTTCCTTCAGGACGTCGATGCGTTCGATCGCCACCTGGGGGATCGCGTTCACGTCCACGAAGCGGCCGCTCACCAGGCGCGCCGGGACGTAGACCTGCCGGCGGCCGTTGATCAGCACCAGCGTGCGCGAAGCGCCCAGGCCGCGCAGGTTCACATTGGAGACCGATTCGGCCAGGTTCTGGCTGGTGCCGTACCAGCTGCTGTTCTCGCCGAGGATGCCGTGGCTTGCGCTCAGGTTCTTGAACAGGTCGACCATGGAAGGCGAGCCCTGGAGCTCCAGCATGTCCCGGTCCATCGTGACCACCTGCATGGAGGCGTCGTTGGCGTCCTGCTTGATGAAGCTGCCCGTGACGGTGATTTCTTCCGCCTCTCCGCCTTCTTCGGCATGTGCCGGGATGGCGGCGGCGCAAAATAAAAGCCCTGCAACTGCTCCGAGGGGTACAAGCCGATGCAGCGCGGGGTTAGATTGGGGATTAAGACAGGGTGTACGGGAGCAGGCCCGGCGTTGGATGGGATTCTTTGCCACTGGGCACCTCACGATTGCATCCTAGTCCTTCCCATCATAGACTTTATGTCAGTTTCCCGCAATTTGCTTGTGGGCTGTTGGGCTGTCCCCATTCACAAGGCGGTTTCCATCTTCAGGATCCGGTCGACTCGGAATGTTCGTTCTGCTCCCCGCAGGGCACAATAGGCCCGCATTCCGTCAAACGGCTTTTCCTGGTAGGTCATCCGCCCGATGCTGATCGGTGTGACCACCCGTTGGCTTTCGGTGTCGTCGGGCTTCAGGTAGGTCATGGAAATGTCCCGGCCTTCCTCAATGGCGTTGCGGATGAACCGGATCTTGTCTTTGAGTGGCAGGGTTTCCTCCGATATTCGATAGCGGTGGCCGGTGAGGAACTGCTGGACCCGCCAGTCTGCGCGGATCGAACTTTCTCGCACTTCCCGGCGCAGGACGATTCCTTCGAACGAAGTACAGCGACTCAGGGCGACATAAGTCTGGCCCGTCGTAAACGCGCCACGCTCGAGGTCGATGAGGACATGGTCGAAAGTCTTGCCTTGGCTTTTATGAATGGTGACGGCCCAAGCCAGCCGGAACGGCAGTTGCGTGAAACGCCCGACCGCTTCGGCCGAGATCTGGCCATCCTGGAGCGTGTACCGGATCAATTCCCAGGTGTGCGGCGTGACCTTGGCCACGCGGTTCGAATCATGCAGGCGGACGGACACCTCGAATTCGCCGTTTTCGCCATGCGCAATTTTCTGGACCTGCCCGAGACTGCCGTTGACCCAGCGCTCCGAGCTGTCGTTGTTGAGCAGCATGATGTGGGCTCCCGGTTTGAAAACGAGTTCTACCGGGGCAGGCCGGTGGTTCCGGTCGAAGTCTCCGTCCAGGGCAGCAGTGGAGGTGCAAGCCCGACCGGGCAAGGTGGCGAGCCTTTCTTCGTTAATCCGGTCGGCGGTCCGGTTGGTGGTGGTCAGGCTGATGTAGAACTGGTCTCCAGAGGGATCGAAGCCCCTGTCCACCCGTGTGTTCAAAAGCGCAAGGTCTGAATCGTCCACGGTGTTGTTGCGGATGCGGTTGAGCAGGTCCACGAATGCCCGGTCCTTTTGCCGGTAGACTTTTTGCAGTTCGACGATCTCGACCTCCATGTTCTCAAGCGCACAGGCGCTGAAGAAGTAGGGCGTGTCATAGAGGGTCGCGAAGATCTCCCGCTCGTCGCCGGTCACCACGGGCGGCAACTGGTAGAGGTCGCCCACGAACACCATCTGCACGCCGCCGAAGGGGTTTCCCGGAACCGGGCCGTGTCGGCGCAGGAACGCATCCACGCAGTCGAGCAGGTCGGCGCGAAGCATGGACGCCTCGTCGATGATCAGGGTCGTGAGTTCCTTATAGAGTTTGGGTTCGCGCGGTTTTCGGCGTGATTTCCTCACCGAGTCGGGCGTGACGTCGGTGCGGAACCCGAAGAAGCGGTGGATCGTCTGGCCGCGGACATTGAGGGCGGCGACCCCGGTCGGTGCCAGGATGACTGGCTCGTCGTCCGAGTTCTCCCGGAAGTATTCCAGCAAGGTGGATTTTCCGGTCCCGGCCCGGCCGGTGACGAACAGGTTGCTGCGCCCGGCTTGGATCAATTCCAGCGCGCGGGCAAACTCTGGGTTGATTTCGATGTCGGGCATTCGAGGCCCCGTCGCCTCGGAGGCGGGCAGTTAGGTCAGCAGGAATTCCAGCAGGGATTTTTGCGCATGCAGCCGGTTTTCCGCTTCCTGCCATACCACGCTTTGAGGCCCGTCGATGACCTCGGCCGTCACTTCCTCGCCACGGTGGGCCGGGAGGCAGTGCATGAACAGGGCGTCCGGGGCGGCCCGGGCCATCAGTTCGGCATTGACCTGATAAGGCTCGAACACCTGGCATCGGTCGGAGTGCTCGTCTTCCTGGCCCATGCTGGCCCAGACGTCGGTGACGACCAGCTGGGCGTCGGCAACGGCAGCACCCGGGTCTTCATGCCACTGGACTTGGTTCGGAGCACAGTTCAACCACTCCTCGCCGGGTGTGTAGCCGGCCGGGGTGGCGATGCGCAAGGAAAAGTCGCATTGCCGGGCCGCATTGACGTACGAGCGGCACATGTTGTTGCCGTCGCCCACGAACGCGACCTGGGCGCCTCGAATATCGCCGCGCAATTCCCGCCAGGTCAGCAGGTCGGCCAGGAGCTGGCAGGGGTGCAGCCGGTCGGTCAGGCCGTTGATCACCGGCACGGACGAGGCCTGGGCATAGCTCTCCAGGGTTTCGTGCGCATACGTGCGCACCATGATCGCGTCGACCATGGAGGACAACACCCGTGCCGCATCTTCGGTGGGTTCTCCGCGGCCCTGCTGCGTGGCATCCGGGGACAGGAACAGGGCGCTGCCGCCGAGCTGGGCCATGCCTGCCTCGAACGACACCCGGGTTCGGGTCGAACTCTTGTCGAACACCATGGCCAGGGTCTTGCCGGCCAGCAGTCCCCAGTCGGTCCCGCTTTGGCGCATCTCCTTGAGTTCCATCGCCCGCTCGAGAATGCTGTCGAGCGTCGCCGGGCTCAGGTCCATCAGGCTCAGAAAGTGTTGCACGCTCATGCCGTGCCTCCCGCGGCCTCCGACAAAATGGGAATCAGGCGTTCGCATAGCAGGTCGGCTTCCTCGTCGCTCATCACCAGGGGAGGCAGAAGCCGCACCACCCGCTCCTGGGTCACGTTGATCAGCAGACGCGCCTGCAGCGCCCGCATGACCAGGTCGGGGACGGGCTCACTCAACTCGATGCCGATCATCAGGCCTCGGCCCCGGATGGATTCGATGCCGGGCAGGTCCGCCAATGCGGTGTGAAAGCGTTCCATCAGGGTGTTCCCCAGTTGTTCTGCGCGTTCCAGCAGTTGTTCTTTCTCCAGGGCGTCAAGCACTGAAAGCCCCACCTGGCAGGCTAGGTGGCTGCCTCCGAACGTCGTGCCGTGTTGCCCGGCCGTCATGGCGGTCGCTGCGGCTCCCCGTGTCAGGCAGGCGCCAATAGGATAGCCATTGCCCAGTGCCTTGGCAAGCGCCACGGCATCCGGCAGGATGTCGGTGTGCTGGTAGGCGAACAGCCGTCCGGTCCGACCCATTCCGGTCTGCACCTCGTCCAGGATCAGCAGCACGTCGTGCGCATCGCACAGCTTGCGCAAACCGGCCAGATAGTCGTCGTCTACCGGGCGGACGCCGCCTTCGCCCTGGATGGGCTCGATCAGCACCGCCACCGCGTTTGAATGCTGGGTCAGGGCGGTCTGCATCATGGACAGGTCGTTGAAGCCGACCCGCGCAAAACCTTCGGCGTAAGGGGCGAATCCCTCGCGGACCCGGGCACCGGAGGAGGCGCTCAGCGCCATCAGGGTGCGTCCGTGGAATGCGCCTTCGACCACCAGGACTTCCGGGGATGCGATGTTTTTCCGGGCACCGTGCAGCCGCGCGATCTTCAATGCGCACTCGTTCGCTTCCGCACCGGAATTGCAGAAGAAGGCGCGTTCCATGCCGGAGGCCTCGGTCAACCGGCGGGCCAGGGCCTCCTGGGGTCCGACCTGGTAGAGGTTGGAGGTGTGGACCAGGGTGCCCGCCTGTTCGCGCAGGGCGGCGGTCACGCCGGGATGGCAATGCCCCAGCGCGCAGACGGCGATCCCGGCGACCGCATCGAGGTATTCGTCGCCGTTTTCATCCCACAGCCGGCATCCCTGCCCGCGCACGAGGCGTACCGGGAGCCGGGCGTAGGTGGGAAGAAGGGCGGAATCGGTGTCAGACATGAGCCTTAAGGCAAAACGGCAGCTCGAAGCTGCCGCCTTGCCCTCAACAAGGGGTGGTGCGAGGTACTAGAAAGCCAGCCCCCCGTGGCCGAATGCTACCATCGACATCAACATGGGAATCGACAGTAATGTGTTGGTCCGTGATGCCAGCATGGCAACTTTCTTGGCTTTCGCTTTCTCCTCGTCGGTGGCCTCGACCATGCCGAGGACTTTCTTCTGGTTGGGCCAGATCAGTCCCCAGACGTTGAGCAACATTATAGTACCCAGCCACACGCCGATGCCGATGTTCGGAGTGGCGAGCGAAAAGGCGTTGACGAAGCCGATGCCCATGGTCTCCAGCGCGGCCGCGCCGGTCAACCAGGTCAGCAACGCAGCCCAGCGGAACCACAATAGTGCCCGCGGCGCGATGTACTTGTTGATGGCCGCGGGTCCCGGGCCATCGGTGTCTGCGGCCGCCTCGGCCACCGCAGGGATCTGGACGAAGTTGAAGTAGTACAGCAACCCGATCCATATGATGCCGACGAAGACATGCGTCCAGACAATCAGCGAAGGCAGATTGATGGCGAATTTCATGTCGACCAGCCAGCCCAGGACGACCGCCAGGATCAGCCCGGAGATCAGGGTGCCGTTGACGGAGGTCAAGGGGTTTTTCATTGGGAGGTCTCCTGCGACAACACTATCCGGCAGATTGTAGCAAATCAGACGCTGCGAATTCTGCAGGCGGTGGTGCCCGGCCAAGCGGTATAACCCGCATGAAGGCCGGGCACTTCCTTTCGCGACGGGCGGGCTTATTGCTTGAGCCCGCCAAAAGTCCCGACCCATGAACCGGACTCGCCTTCATGAGTATATTTCCCGCCGTGCGTTCCGACGACCGAGTCCGGGTTGCCATCGGATGCGGAGGAGTTCGAGAACAGTCCGCCTACACTGCCCTCCTGATTGATTATCGGTTTCGACGGGTTGATCAGTGTTACATCCTTTGTACGAAAACTGCCATCCGAGTTGATCGTCGCCGTCGCCTCTAGGCGATAGTCCGTCGCGACATCATCGAAGCGATACCATTCCCCGTCCGGTCCGCGGGCATCGCCGTATACGCGAGCCTGCGCTGAACAACTGATGCAGACCGACAGCGAGCTATCAGAAAAATTGGCGGTAATAGCCAGCGGCCCGACACCTTGGCCTATTTCCACGATCCCCACCGTTTCGTATTCGTGGTGGTAGAGCCACTGAGCTTCGCCCACGTAAGTCGCGCTTCCACTGGCTGGCAGCGTGGGTGGATTGTCGGAGTCGAATGCCGGCCCGTCGACGAAAGCGCCGGCCTCAAACTCTGTTCCCGGCAGAAACGGGTCTGCCCCGTCGGTGCGCAGCCAGTAACCCCATACCGAAAAACTGGCCGGATTGTCGCTGTCCCAACCTGTGCCGATATAGTCCGCGTGATAGGAAGTTTCGGTCCTTCGGACATTGTAGGAATACCGGCCACGTTCCCATGAGGCTGGCAGGAATCGGTCTTTTTGGGCCTGGGTGAATTCGCCTTCCAAGTAAGTCCCACCGGAATCTGTCCCGTAGGTAAAAGACGAGCCATCGTCCCGGGCAACCTGTATGCTGGCGTGCGTCCCGTCGAAGGTTGCCGTGGCGGAATCCGTCGTAATCCCGTTGCTGTCCACATTGGACGATTGCGTGACGCTTCCGAAACGCGGACGTGCCGTTGCTGCGATACCCAGTGCGGTGCCAGTGTTGTCCGCGTTGACGGCCCAGAGGTTATCCGCCGAGAGAGGGTCGCTCACTTGCGTGTAGGTGTCGGGCACATCGGCAGCGGTAGGCGTAGGATCCGGCATGGTCGTCGGGGGATCCTGCGTAGCCGCCGTGCTACTGCCTCCTCCGCCACCTCCGCAGGCGGCTAGCAAAGGAATTATAAGAGTAAAGGCGAGCATGAAGCCCGTCGTGGGTTTCAATGTTGTTTTCATTGGAAGCCTCCAAGTATTGTTGTATTGTCTTGAGGCCCGGCGCATATATGGCGCCGGGCCGTTTTCAAGGCTTCCGGTTACAGAAGTTCCTGCGTATTTACCACGGTCCGGGTCATGACTCCCATCCCTTGTGTGGCTGTTGTATTTGGCAGGTAACCCGACATGGGATTAACCGAAAGCCTTGTGAGTTCCACTATAGCACCAAAATCTTCCCTTCAGGCTACGTTTTTCCCTGTCTACACGGCGGCATTTTGTTAAACTGCTGCGCAGTTCATTCCGGTGCAACCAGATGGATCCCGTAGAACTTGCCGTATTTTCAAGCCGCATGGAAGCGTTGTGCGAGGAGATGGGCGCGACCCTGCGCCGCTCCGCGTTCTCGCCCAACATTCGGGATCGTCTGGATTTCTCCTGCGCGATTTTCGACCGCGAAGGCCGGCTGGTTGCGCAGGCGGCGCACATTCCGGTGCATCTGGGCAGCATGGCGTACGCCATGCAGGATATGGTGGATCAATTCGACTGGAGCGATGGCGATGCCGTCCTGCTCAACGATCCGTTCCTCGGAGGCACCCACCTGCCCGACATTACCGTGGTCACGCCGTGTTTCCTGGACGACGAACTTCAGGGCTTTGCGGTGAACCGGGCGCATCATGCGGACGTGGGCGCCGAATCGCCGGGCTCCATGCCGACCTCGCGACGGCTGGAGGAGGAAGGCCTGATCCTGCCGCCGCAGCGGATCTGCCAGGGCGGTCGGCTGGACGAGTCGAGAATCAAGGCCATCGTGGGCGCCACCCGGGCGCCGCGGGACATGCGCGGAGACCTCCTGGCGCAGGTGCATGTCAACGACCGGGGTTGCGCGCGCCTGCGGGAGCAGGTCGAGGAGATGGGGGCGGAGGCTTATGCCCGGGCCTTGAACGCGCTGAACGATTACGGGCGAACCATTGCACGCAATGCCCTGAAGGCCATTTCGGACGGGACCTACGAAGCGGTGGAAATGATGGAGGACGACGGCCTGGGCCACGAAGATATCCGCCTGCAGGTCTGCCTCCAGGTGCAGGATGGCCGGGTCCGGGTCGAATTCGAGGGCACCGACGCGCAGGTGGAAGGCCCGATCAACTGCCCGATCTCGGTGACGGCCGCGGGCGTCTATTACGCATTCCGCTGCCTGATGCCGGCCTACACCCCGGCATGTGCCGGGTGTTTCGACGCCATTGAACTGCATGCCCCCGAGGGATGCCTGCTCAACGCGCAATCCCCTGCGGCGGTGGCGGCCGGGAACGTCGAGACCTCCATGCGCGTGGTGGACCTGGTCCTTGCGGCATTGCGACAGGCTCTTCCGGAACGCATTCCGGCGGCGAGCCAGGGCACCATGAACAACTTTGCCGTGGGCCAGGACGGCGAGGCATCCTGGGCCTACTACGAGACCTTGGCGGGGGGAATGGGGGCCCATGCCGGAGGCCCGGGGCTGTCGGCCCGCCATTCGCACATGACGAACACCCTGAACACGCCGGTGGAAGTGATGGAACAGGTGTATCCGATGCGGGTGCGCCGCTATGCGCTGCGCCGGGGTTCCGGCGGGCAGGGCCGGCATCCGGGCGGGGAGGGGGTGATTCGGGAATACGAGTTCCGAGCTCCGGCCCGGTTCAGCTTGCTGGCGGAACGCCGTCGCCGGGCGCCGCCGGGTGCCGCCGGAGGCACGGATGGGCAGGCGGGACGCCACCATCTTAACGGTGAGGAGCTTCCCGGAAAATGCCAGCGTTCGGCTGCCGAGGGCGACCGGCTGGTGATCGAGACGCCGGGAGCGGGCGGCTGGGGGTCCGAGGCGTGAGCCGATCGCTGTACACGGCGGAGCAAACCCGCGCGATCGACCGGGACGCCATTGAACGCCAGGACATCCCCGGCCTGGAGCTCATGGCGCGTGCCGCAGGGGCGGTCTGCCGGCTGATTCGGAAGGAATATCCGGAGATCAAGCGGATCGTGGTCTATGCCGGGGTCGGCAACAACGCCGGCGACGGCTACCTCGTGGCCTGCCGGATGAAGGATTTCGGAAAATCCGTGCGCATTGTGCAGCTGGCTTCGGGGCAATCCCTGAAAGGCGATGCCGGGGCCGCCTGCGGGGAGGCGGTGCGTGCCGGGATTCCCATGCAATCGTTTGCGGAGGAGGTTCCGGTCGACGAGGGCCTGGTCGTGGATGCGCTGCTGGGCACCGGCCTGTCCCGCCCGGTCGAGGGTGACTGGGCGGAGGCCGTGGATTGCATCAACCAGTCGGATGCGGGGGTTGTTTCCGTGGACATCCCGTCCGGCCTGGATGCGGATACCGGGGTGGCGGACCCGCATACCGTGAGGGCCGATCACACGGTGACGTTCATCGCGCGCAAGCGCGGCCTGTATACCGCGGATGGGCCGGATTGCGCGGGTCGGGTGAGTTACGACGACCTGGGAGTCGAGCCCGGCGATGCTTCGTCGGTGACATTGTGCGATTGGGCGGAGATCCGCCGGGGATTGCCCCGGCGTCGGGGGAATTCGCACAAGAACGAATACGGGCATGTGCTGGTGATTGGTGGGCGCGTCGGTTATCAGGGCGCGGCCGAATTGTGCGGCATTGCCGCCCTGCGTTGCGGCAGCGGCCTGGTCAGCCTTGCCCAGCCGCCGGACGCCTCGGGGACGCGTTCCCCGATGCCGGAGCTGATGTGCCACGCGGTGGCGGACCGGCGAGCGCTCCGTGAATTGGCGGGGATGGCTTCCGTCGTTGCCGTCGGACCCGGGCTGGGACAGGATGCCTGGGCGCAGGACATGCTCGGGGCGGTCCTTGAGATGCCCGGCCCGCGGGTGATGGATGCGGATGCGCTCCGTCTGCTGGCTGCCGACCCCCGCGAGAATTCGTCCGGGGATTGGGTCCTGACCCCGCATCCGGGAGAAGCGGCGGCATTGCTCGGCACGACGACCGCGGAAATCCAGAAGGACCGGTTCTCGGCGGTCGGGCGCATCCGGGAAACCTACGGGGGCGTCGTCGTCCTCAAGGGGTGCGGCACGCTCGTCGCGGATGCCGATGGCAGGGTCGGCGTCTGTGCCGGGGGCAACCCCGGCATGGCGACGGCCGGGATGGGCGATGTGCTGACCGGCGTCATCGCCTCCCTGATCGGCCAGGGTCAGGCCATCGGCCCTGCGGCTCTTGCCGGGGCCTGCCTGCATGCGGCGGCCGGCGATTTGGTCTGCGAACAGGGAATGCACGGCATGATGGCCAGCGACCTTCTGCCCCAACTGCGGGCGCTATCGGATCCGACGGATGCGGCTTGATCTCGGCACGCAGGATCAGACCGAGGCCCATGCCGCCGCAGTGGCCCGGGCGCTGGATGCGCCGTGCGTGTTCACCCTTCGCGGCCCGCTCGGTGCGGGCAAGACGACCTGGGTCAGGGCCTTTCTGAGGGCCCTGGGTCACGACGGAATCGTGCCGAGCCCCACCTACACCTTGGTGGAGCCCTACGAGACGGGCGGCCTGAAGGTCTGGCACGTGGACCTGTATCGCCTGCAGGACCCGCTCGAACTGGAGGCGCTGGGAGTCCGGGAGCTTCTGGACGGCGATGCGGTGATGCTGGTGGAATGGCCGGAGCGATGGCCCGAAATCGATGCCCGGTCGGATGTGCGCCTGCATCTCCGCCACGGAGACTCGGAGTCGGCGCGGCGGCTTGAAATAGATGCCGCGAGCGAACGCGGGCAAGGCTTGCTGGGGCAGATGGAGTGGGGGGCATTGCCAAAAGTCCCGACTCCAACATAATTAAGGGTCATGTTTAATCGACGAAGATTCCTGAGTCTCCTGGCACTCCTGCCATGGGGTTTCCCGACCGCCGTGCTGGCGGCGAGGCGGCTGGTGGCGCTACGCCAAAGCGTGAAGGAACAACGCAACCGGATCGTGTTCGAATTCGACGGGAAGGTCAAACTCGAGAGAAAGTTTCTACTCGATAATCCGCCGCGATACGTTTTTGACATCCGACAGGCGAGAGTCTCGAAATCTGTCCCCTCGTCTCCGCGTTTTGACCGCAACGGCATCGTCAAGGACCTGCGCTCGAGCGTGTCGAAGGACGGAACCCTGCGGCTGGTGCTGGATCTGAAGCGCTTGGCGCCTGTGGAGATCAAGAAGTGGCCGACCCCTGACGGGAAAAGGGACCGGGTCGTGGTGGATTTTCTGGGATCGTTCGCCGTGCCCAAATCCACTCCAAAACCTCCGACCCCTTCGAAGAAGCCTTCCCGCCGCACATCGGCCCCGTCGACCTCAAGCCGAAGGCGGCCCTTGGTCGTGATGATCGATCCCGGCCATGGCGGCAAGGATCCCGGCGCAGTCGGCAAGGGCGGCACCCGCGAGAAGGACGTGGTGCTGTCGATCTCAAGAAAGCTGTACAAGCTGCTCAAGGCGGATCCCCGGATCAGGCCGCATCTGACGCGCAACCGGGATGTTTTCCTGCGCCTGTATCGACGCACCCAGATTGCGCGCAGCAAGGAAGCCGACCTGTTCGTTTCGGTACATGCGGACGCGGCGCGCAGAAGGAGCGCGCGCGGTGCGTCGGTCTACGCAGTCTCCACGAGGGGTTCCAGCAGTTCTCACGCGCGGTGGCTTGCCAATCGGGAGAATGCGGCGGATCTGAAAGGGGGCGTCGAGATATCAGGGCGGGACCCTGAACTGCAGGACGTGTTGCTGTCGATGTCCCGTGGTGCCGTGCAGGAGTACAGCCTGCATGCCGGCGAGTACATGGTGGGTTCGCTCGGGCGGCTCGGCAAGATGCACAGCAAGCGGGTCGAACGGGCGGGGTTTGCGGTGCTGAAGTCGCCCGACATCCCCTCCATCCTGGTGGAGACGGGCTTTATCTCCAATGTTCACGAGGAGAAGCTCCTGCGTTCCTCGAAGCACCAGGGCCGGATTGCGCTGGCCCTGCGCAGCGGCATCCGGAATTATTTCAGCAAGGTGCCGGAATACAGCTGACCGAAGGCTTTCGGCCAGCCTTCACGCATCGAAATAGCCGAACCAAAACCCTGGAAGATCCCCTTCGGCTTCTGCCTGGAACAGTTCCACGAGTTCCAGGGGGGAAGACCGCGAGGCCGGCAGGAACGATCCGACCGTCAATGCCGGATGCCCGCCCTGCAGCCGGTGCAGCCACGTCAGGTACAGGCGCCTGACCCGGCCGGACTTCATCAGGATCCCGTTCATCTGGGGGCCACAGAAAAGATATGCTGTCCGTGCGCCGAGTTCCTTCAGATTGGCGATTACGGCCTCGCTCTCGACCCAGTCCGCATCCTCGCTGAGGATCACGTCGACTCCCTGGTCGCGCAGCTCGGCGACTCGCCGCTCCGGAGCGTTTCCCGGGGCCAGGACGCGCAGGGTCTGGCCGTGTTCTTCTATCGATGCCGGAACCTGGAAATCTAGGCTTCGGCTGACCACCAGCACGGTCGGGAAAGATGTGTCGTGGTGGCGCGCACGGTAGTCGGACAGGTCTTGGAATTCCGGCGTTTTCGGCAGTTGCAGCAGGTTCCCGAGGCTGCCGCGTTCCAGGTCGCGCAGGTAGCCGGCACTGGTGATCAGGCAGTCGGCCTGGGCCATGAGTTCGCACAGGAGCCTGAGGTCGCGCGGGTCGGTCAGGGTCGCGGGGTGTGTCCAGTTGCCTTGTCCGTCGTCGATCGCGATGGCCCCGTTCAGGCTCATGATGAAACTGCTGTAGATGTATGGTTGACCTGCCTCCGCTCGTTCGATAAGGCGGTGTTCAAGACACAGGCCGGACAACGGATGGGGTGAAGTATCCGCGGGGTGCAGGCGGGTGAGGGAGGTCGACATGGCGGGCAAACCCTTACAATATACAGGAGATTTTGCTGCCGCCGCGCACGGAAATACCTTGGATTCCTTCAACCTGAAAGGGTTTCGCGATATCGCGCCCTATGTATACGCCCACCGGGGCCGCACGTTCGTCCTGTGCCTGGACAGCGCGGTGCTGGAACACCCCGGGGAAGATACGTTGCTGCAGGACATTGCGCAGTTGCAGGCCCTGGGGGTTCGTCTTGTGCTCGTATTCGGCGCGCGGTGCCGGATCGACCGGAGGCTCCCGGGTTCGGATTTCCATGCCGATTGCCGGATTACCCGAGCTGCGGACATGCCCGCGGTGCTGGAAACCGTGGGAGCCCTTCAGTCCGAAATCCAGGCGCGCCTGTCCCGGGGACTGATGAACACGCCGATGGCCGGCATGCGGTTGCGCGTCCTGACCGGCAACCTGGTGGCCGCCCGGCCTCGCGGGGTGCATGACGGTGTGGACTTCGAACAGACGGGAGAAGTGCGGCGGGTCGCCGCAAATGCCATCGAAGACTTGCTGCAGCAGGATGCGATCGTCCTGATTCCGCCGCTGGGCTATTCGGCGACCGGCGAAACGTTCAATCTCAATGCCGCGGCATTGGCTTGCACGGTGGCCCAGTCCATCTCTGCGGACAAGTTGGTCTATCTGCATGCAGAACCGGCCCTGCGCGCCCGCCGCGGCCTGATCCGACAGTTGACTTCGGGTGAGGCGCTGGCACTGATCCGTCGGCGCAGGCTCAGCCCCGTCCAGCGGCAGATGCTGCAGGGCGCCGTGGATGCCAGCCTGTCTTCGGTGGGCCGCATCCACCTTCTGGATGCGCGTCGTGATGGCGTGATTCTGCAGGAACTGTTCACCCGGGCTGGCGCCGGGCTCATGGTCACACGCACCGAAGCCTATGCGCCCCGGCAGGCGGAAATCCCGGACATCGGCGGCATCGTGGGCCTGCTGGCGCCGCTGATCGATCAGGGCGCCTTGGCGGAGCGGACCCGGGAGGAACTGGAGTTACGCATCCACAATTTCCGCGTGATCGAACTGGACGGGCTGATCGTGGCCTGCGCGTGCCTGCACCCACTCAGCGAAACTCACGCAGAGCTGATCTGCCTTGCGGTCCACCCGGAATACCAGGGTCAGGGGTTCGGCCACGCTTTGCTGGACGATGCGGAGACTCGCGCGTCCGAGAACGGTTTTCGGCAGATCTATGCCCTGACCACGCGGGCCATGCACTGGTTCCGGGAGCAAGGGTTCCGGCCCTCCTCGCCCCGGTCCCTGCCGGTTGCGCGGCGGAAGTTCTACAACAACCGGCGCAACGCGAAGGTGCTGGCCAAGGTTTTGGGAGAGCGGAATGGGTGACGAGATCCGCACGGATCAGTTCAGCGAGTCCGACGCGAAGCGTTTTCGGCGGGCGCTGGAGCGCGAAACCGAATTGCTCGGCCGCTGGTTCCGGGACCGGCGCTTCGACGACCAGGCCTATCAGGTCGGGTTCGAGCTGGAATCCTGGCTGATCGACCTGGACTGCCATCCGCTGCCGCACAACGACGCTTACCTGGAGCGGTACAACGACCCGCTCTGCTTGCCGGAACTGTCGCGGTTCAACGTCGAATTCAATACGCCGCACACCCAGGTGGGATCCGGCATGCTGTCCCTTCTCCACCAGCAGTTGGATGAGTCTTGGACGCGGGCGACGGAAGTGGCGGAGTCCATGGATCTGCGGCTCGGCATGATCGGCATCCTGCCGACCGTGCAGGAGAGTGACCTGACGGTCGATAGCATGAGCCAACTGAAGCGCTACCGGGCGCTCAACGAGCGCGTCATGGACCTGCGCAAGAATCGCCCGCTGCAGATCGACATCCGTGGGCGTGATCACTTGTTCAGTCTGCACGAGGATGTCATGCTGGAGTCCGCCTGCACCTCGTTCCAGGTTCACCTGCAGGTCCCCCAATCGCGCACGGTCGCCGCCTACAACGCTTCAATGGCTCTGTCCGCGGCCACGGTCGCCATGTCCTGCAACGCGCCCTTCCTGTTCGGGAGGGATCTGTGGGACGAGACCCGGGTGCCGCTGTTCGAGCAGTCGGTCAGCCTGTCCACGTTTGCCGGCCAGGCTCACCAGCGCATCGGGAGAGTCGGCTGCGGCAGCGATTGCGCGCACGAGTCGCTGTTCGAATTCTTCGAGGAAAACCTGAACGTTTTCCCGGTCATCCTGCCGCAGCCTTTCAAGTCAGAAGATGACCAGTTCATGCACTTGAAGCTTCATAACGGCACGATCTGGCGTTGGAACCGCCCGCTGATCGGAAGCGAGGACGGGGTGCCACACCTGCGCATCGAACACCGGGTCATGCCTTCGGGACCGACCGGGATCGACATGATCGCGAACGTCGCGTTCTGGGTCGGCGCAATGATGGCAGCCCTGGAGGGGGGAGAGGGAGCCGTTTTGGACATTCCGTTCGTGACCGCGCGGGATAACTTCTACCGGGCGGCCTGCACCGGTCTCGATGCGAGGATTGTCTGGGGTGACGGTGCCGAGTACCCGATTTCGGAGTTGATCCTGGAGACCTTGCTGCCGATGGCGCGCCGGGGGCTGAAAGCCAGCGGCCTCGACGAATCCGAATCAGACCGCTACCTCGACATCATCGAGGCACGTGTGGAGAAAAGGCGGACTGGTGCGCGCTGGATGCGCGCCTGGCGTTATTCTCACGACGGCAATATGCAATCCCTGGTCGGCACCTACCTGACGCGTCAGCAGAGTGGAGTGCCGGTACACGAATGGCCGCTGTGAGCGAGCCATGCTGAAAGTCCTGGACCATTTGCCGCCGGGGCTGGCGGACTGCCCGGCCGAAGGGCTGGAAGAAGTCCTCGGCGGGCCGACTCTGCTGCATCTTCCCGGGGAGCAGCCCGACCCGCTGTTCCTGTCGGTCTTGCTCCACGGAAACGAAATCGCGGGCTGGGAGGCGGTGCGCGGGGTCCTCAGGGATTTCTCCGAAGCGCGCCTGCCGCGTTCGCTGTCTGTCCTGATCGGCAATGTCAAGGCGGCCCGTCTCGGCTTGCGTCGTCTCGATGACCAACCGGATTACAACCGGATCTGGGATGGCGGCGATAGTCCGGAGCACCAGATGGCGAGGCAGGTCGTCGAGGAGATGCACCGCCGTAGCCCGATCGCCAGCATCGACGTGCACAACACAACCGGCCCGAATCCCCACTATGCCTGCGTCAACTGGCTGGACAGTCGCTCGCTGTACCTCGCGCAGAGGTTCTCCAGGACCGCAGTGTATTTCCGCGCACTACTTGGGATGCAGTCCATGGCATTCAGCGAACTGTGTCCGTCCGTGACCATCGAATGCGGCCTGCCGGAGAGCCCGGAAGGCATAGTTCACGCCAAGGCGTACCTGGAGCAGCGGCTGTTCGAGGAGTCCATTCCGGACCACCGGCCAAGCGCAGACGAACTGGAGTTGTTCCACACCCGAGCTAGAGTACGGATTCCCGAGGGCCTGTCGTTCAGCTTCCAGAGCCGGGATGCCGATTTCTACATGCCGGGAGTGCTGGTGGAGCAGAACTTCCGGGAACTGCCTGAAGGGACGGCTTTCGGGGTGTGGGGAAAAGGGGTCGAGCCGCGCCTGAGCGTCGAAGATGAAGCAGGGCAAGATGTCTTTGATACGTATTTTGAGAACCGAGACCGGCAATTGATGGTGCGGCAGCCGTTTTTCCTGTCGATGCTGACCACGCGGGAGAAGATCGTGGAACAGGACTGCCTGTGCTACCTCATGGAACGGATGACGGACTACTGAGATGCTTCGGGCCGGCCGCCACCGGTTGATTTTTAAGTTAGTAATATTATAATAGTAGTTATATGTAGAAATAGACATTAACTGCTATCTATGAAATATATATTTACCCTGCCAGAAGCGCGGCGGGAACTTTCGCGGCATGTCAAGGCGAGACGTCTGGCCAGAGGGCTGACGCAACAGGGCTTGGCTCATCGCTCCGGGGTGAAACTAGCCACGTTGCGCAAGTTCGAGCAGAAGGGGGCGATTTCTCTGGAGTCCTTTCTCAAGCTGCTGATGGTCCTCGGGGGCTTGGAACGCGTGGTTGAAGCGGTAAAGCCGGAGCAGGCCGAGTTTTCCTCTATTGACGAGGTGTTGAAAGAGGCCAGAAAGAAGCCACCCCAACGGGGGTGGCGCACATGAATTCGCCCATTAACCAGATCAAGGTCGGCCTCGAGTTGACGGAGGTGGTCCTGCCTTTGGGGAGACTCGCGTTTCGCGATGGCCGCATCTACTTCGAGTACGATCCGGCCTTTCTGGACGCAGGCTTGGAAATATCACCGTTCAACCTGCCACTCCGCCCCGGCGTGCAGACTTTCGATCCTCTTTTGTTTGAAGGTCTGCCTGGCGTGTTCAATGACAGCCTCCCGGACGGTTGGGGGCGTCTGCTGCTCGACCGCATGAAGATGTCGAGTGGAGTCTTTCCCGGAGAGATGACCCCGTTGGATCGGCTGGCGCATGTAGGGAGAACCGGCATGGGCGCTTTGGTCTATGAACCTGACTTTGGTGACGGCGCGCCGGATAGTGATATCGACTTGGACCAGCTTGCCAGACACGTGCAGGAGGTGCTGGACGGTGAGGCAGAAGAGGTTCTGGAAGAACTGCTGGTCCTGAATGGTTCTTCGGCAGGCGCGCGGCCCAAGGCGATGATCGGGCTGGACGCGGACCGCCGGGCTGCAATTCACGGTACGCATTCACTGCCGCAGGGCTTCGAACCGTGGCTGGTGAAATTCCCTAACCATGGCGATGGATTGAATGCCGGGGCCATCGAGCACGTCTATGCTCTGATGGCCAAGGACGCGGGCCTGGACATGACCGACGTTCACCTGTTCCCGGCGCAAAAAGGCGCGGGCTATTTCGCAACGAAGCGGTTTGATCGTCGTGGCGGCCACCGCCTTCACGTGCATAGTGTCTGTGGCTTGCTGCATGCCGATCCCAGGGTGCCGTCACTGGATTACAAGAATCTGATGGCGCTGACAATGGCGTTGACGCATGATATTCGGGAAACAGAAAAAATATTCCGCTTGGCCGTGTTCAACGTCTTGGCCCACAATCAGGATGATCATTCCAAGAATTTTAGTTTCCTGATGGATGCGGAGGGGGATTGGATGTTTGCTCCGGCTTACGACTTGACCTTCGCTTCCGGTCCGGGTGGGGAACAAAGCACTACGGTCATGGGTGAGGGAAAGAATCCGAGCATCGAGCACCTGATCCGGCTGGGTTTGGAGGGGGAACTGCCCCGTCCCCGAATCAATGACATGATTGAGCAGGTAAAAGCCTCATTGAGGCAGTGGCGAAAACTCGCCAAAGAGCACGGTGTCGCACAGACAGACGTCGACCGGATTGCGGAAAGAATCAGAATTCCATGCTTGCGCCCATGAATAGGTAGCGCCCCAGGGCATCGTAGGTGCCGGGGAAGACGTTGCCGTTCCCAAGCCGGGACGGCCCTGCCGGGTTGCCCGCGACGGGCGGGGACTTGTCCAGCAGGTTGTTGGCCCCGAACCGAATCTTCGCGTCGTCCGTGATCTGCCAGGTGAGGGCCAAGTCAAGGTAATTCATCTTCCACAGGTCGACCAGGCTCTCCCCGTCGCCGTCGACCCGGTTGATATGGCGCCACATGAGGCTCGCCGCGACGTCCCATGGGGAATTCCAGGTCACGCGTAGCCGATTCTGGAAATCCGGAATCGGGGGGCCGCAAGTCCAGTTCCCGGCGCAACTCTTCGTCGGCGCGCCCTCAAGTTCCTGCAGGTCCCAGGAATCGATGTACGACAGGACATTGTTAAACGACAGATCGCCCCACACCCCGATGTCAACGGCATAATCGACTACGACATCCAAGCCAGCCACTTCCTCGCCCGGCAGGTTGGACTTGGGCGAGACCACATGCCCGCTGGTTTCGAGGTCGGAACCGATCCACAGATCGCCGTTCCTGCCCCGGTGGATCTGTTCGCACAGAGGCTGATTACCGGCGAGGCACTGCTTGATAACCTCTTCGGGGTCCGGGAAGCGAATGCCTTGTTCAATCTGGATGTTGTAGTAGTCCACCATGAGTGACAGGCCGTCGACGGCTTCGGGTGTGAACACGATGCCGACCGACCAGGTCTTCGCAACTTCCGGCGACAGATCGGAGTTGCCGCCTTGCAGCGCGTTGTACTGGGCGGCTGGCGAATGCTCGATCTTGCCCCATTGCTCTTCGGTCACGCCCGACCGTTGGCATTGCTCGAGGGTGTAGCCCAGCTCGGTCTTGCCGTCCGTGATCTCCCCCGCGCAGGGGTCTCCCCCGATCTCGAACAGGGTGAATCTTTCCGGCAGGAAAAATTCCTGCACGTTCGGGCCCCGGACCGCCCGCTGGTAGCTGCTGCGGACCCTGATGTTCGAATCGACCTGCCAACCGAGGCGGAACGCGTAGGTATGCGTCGTCTCGTCGTAGTCGTAGTCGGAGTAACGGTAGGCCGTATCGAGCAGCAGTTCCTCGGCGTATTTTTTCCCTTCGATCAGGGGGATGCTGGCCTCCACGAAAACCTCGGCCACGTCGTAGCTTCCGCTGACGGGTTGGGTGGCGCCGCCTTGGCCGGAGCCATCGCCGGTCCGGAACCCCTCGTCGGGATTGAAGTCGAGGATTTCCTTTCGGTATTCGCCGCCCAGCACGACGCTGACGGCATTGACGGCGAGCGGGGACCGGATATCGTGTTCATCCAGATCGCCGGCGATGAAGGCGGATGCCACGATTTGTTCAGTCGTGCCGCGGGCATGCAGGGGCTTGGCCAGGTAGCCGACCATCTCCGGGGTTGCCGCCCCGGTCTCGAAGATATTCCAGGGCACGCAGTCCGGATCCTCCACCGCCCCGTCGGCATCCGGCAGGGCGGCCCGGCACACAATTTCGCTGCTCGGATCGTCCGGGTCTCTGTACACGGCGTCCAGTGCGCGCCTGATCCGGGTGATGGACAGGTCATTGTGGTAGGTGTTCCGCATTTCCACTCTCGCGTACTGGACGAACGCGTCATAGCGCCATAAATCGCCGAGATCCCCGCGCAGGCCGAGGACGCCCCGGTAGCTGTCATGATGCAGTTCGTGCATCCGGTTCCCGCCTTCCACGTTGCGGCGGCCGATATAGACGACCTGCGTCTCTTCCCGGGTCAGGCCGCGCGATCCGCAGATGGCTTCGAACTGTTGCTCCGACAGGAATGGGTGGCCGCAGTTCAGTTCATTGGTGTGGAAGAAATTCCCGGAAGGAGCGATTTGCGCCGTGGAGCGGTCGCTCATGTACATCAATTCGGTATAGGCTTCCGTTCGTTCGTTGACATCGTAATGGGCGAAGGCGCCGAAGGTGTACCGTTCGTCGGGACGCTGGAAATAGTTGGCCGGACCGTAGTTGTAGGTGACGCCTTGGCGGTCTACGAACTGGTCGCCTTGCACGATATAGTCGAACGGGCTTTTCGTTTCCTGGAAGTCGGTGAACCTTCCCTGCGGGATGGTGGAGGAGCCCAGGCATGCGCTCAGGTCGTCGTTGAACGCGCAGGAACTGTAATCGCGTGCGCCCTGAAGGACCGGATTGATTTCGCGATAGGTCGCATAGGCCGTGAGATTGCCGCGTCCGTTGGGAGAGCCGAGGCCGGCAATCAGGGAAAACTCGGAGATTTCCCCGTCCGTTTCGTACCCGCTGGCGACCGGGTAACCCGCCTCGGTAACAATCCGCTGCCACCGGCGGTCATCGTTGTCGTGGTTGTACTGACCGTACTGGACATCCAGGCGCACGCCCTCGAAATCATCCACCAGCAGGAAGTTGACGACGCCGGCCACGGCATCGGAGCCGTATGTGGCGGAAGCCCCTCCGGTCAAAATTTCCACCTGCTTGATCAGCGCACCGGGAATCTGGTTGATATCCGGGGCGATACCGCCCAGGAGAGGCGAGCCGGCCGGCAGGCGGCGGCCGTTGACCAGCACCAGCGTGCGTTCGGTGCCCAGACTGCGCAAGTCCACGGTCGCGGTACCGGTGGAACTGTTGGATTGGCCCGCGCTTTGCGAGGCATACACCTGCGGGTATGAGCGCAGCATGTCCTCGACGCGGACCGCGCCCTGGAACTCGATCTCTTCCGCCTGGATCTGGGTGATGGGGCTGGAACCGATCAGGTCGTCCCTCTGGATGCGTGAGCCGGTGACCGTGATTTCCTCGACGCCCTTGGCGTCATCCTGCGCTCGGGCATCGGGCGCCGCCATCGCGGCAAGCCCAAGTGCTGTGCTGACCAGGAGCAGACGGGATTGGTGTTTCCGCATCGATACTGGAAGGTTCAGAATTCCAGGCTCGCGCCCATGAACAGGTAGCGACCCAGCGCGTCGTACAGGCCGGGATAGGTGTTTCCGTTGGTGCCCCCGGAGTTGCCGACGATCGGGGGTTCCCGGTCCGTCAGGTTGTTAATGCCTGCATAGATTTTCGCATTGTCTGCAACCTGCCAGATGGCGGCCAGATCGACATAGTTCGCCTTCGGAATGTCCACGCTGAATCGTCCCGTTCCTTCGACCGCGCTGGTATAGCGCCACATGACACTGGTGGTGACGTCCCACGGGGCATCCCAGGTGACCCGTAACCGGTTTTGCAAATCCGGGACCGGGCCACAGTAGCGGTTGCCAGCGCAACGGCGAACCGGTGCGCCGTCCACCGCCTGTATGTCCAGGGAATTGATATGCGTCAGGACGTTGTTGAATTGCAGTTCGCCTTGCATGCCGATGTCGAGAGCGAAGTCGAGAGTGACATCCACGCCGTTAGTCTTCTCGATGGCCAGATTGTCCCGCGACGTAATCACATGACCGCTCAGGCATCTGGACAGGTCCGACTCCTGACCTGTGCATCTTTCCCCTTGGCTGTTGGAGCCGAGCCATAGATCGCCGGCAACGCCGCGGACAATTTTGTCGCATAAGACATCGTTTTCGAGGCACTGGAAGAGGATAAATCCAGGGCTGATCGAGCTGATTCCCCTCTCGATTTCAACCTTGTAGTAGTCGAACGCCAAGCTTAGCCCATCAGCGAATTCAGGGGTGAAGACGATGCCAGCCGTCCAGGTCTTGGCTTCTTCCGGAGCCAGATCGGGATTGCCGCCCACTTTCGCGTTGTACTGGTTGGCGGGCGAATCCTGGATCTTTCCCCACTGCGCTTCAGTCACGCCGGTGCGCGCGCATTCTTCGAACGTGTAGTCCAAGGCGCTGGTGCCGCCGGTGACGCTGCCGTCGAGATTCGTCGTCCCGCCGGTAACGTCGGAGCAGGGGTCCTTGCGCATGATGAACAGCCCGAATCTCTGCGGCAGGAATAAATCCTGCACAGTGGGCGCCCGGACAGCACGCTGCACGCTGCCACGGAGCCGGACGGCCGGGTCGACCGTCCAGTTCAGGCCAAACGCCCAGGTGTCGATGTATTCGCCGTAGTCATAGTCCGAATAGCGGTAGGCCGCGTCGAGAACCAGCTCCTCCACGTACCGCACACCTTCGATCAGGGGGATGTGGGCTTCGGCGAAAAATTCGGTCACGTGGTAATCGCCGCTGATGGCCTCAGTGGTACCGCCCTGACCGGAACCCTCACCTGCCTGGTAGTTCTCGTCCGGGTCGTAGTCCAGGCTTTCCTTGCGGAATTCGCCGCCGAGCACGATGCCGGGACTGCTGGCAGCGAGGGGCAGTTTGACGCCGTAATCCGCCAGGTCTGCAGAAAATGCGGCGGACACCACGAATTGGTCGGTGGTCCCCCTGGCATGCAGGGGCAGGGTCAAGTAATCGACTGCCTCCGCAGTCACGGCCCCCTTTTCGAAGATGTTCCAGGGCACGCAGTCCGGATCCCTCACCGCTCCGTCGGCATCGGGAAGAGCCGACCGGCACACGACTTCACCGCCGTGCGTCACCACATCGAGGGAACGATGGATCCGGGTGATGGAAAAATCATTCTGGTAGGTGTCCCGCACTTCCACTTCCGCGTATTGGACGAACGCATCGTAGCCCCAAGTCTCGTCGAGGTCGCCGCGGAGGCCCAGGACCCCACGGTAACTGGCGTGGGTCAGTTCATTCCGCCGCGGTTCCCCTTCCACGTTCCGGCGGCCCATGAAGACCACCTGCTGTCCGTCGGCGATCACGTTGCCGCTGTCGTCGAGGCAGGAAATCTTCCTGCGTTGTTCCTGCGACAGGAACGGGTGGTCGCACCTCAGGATGTTGCTGTGGAAGAAATTCCCGGAGGGAGCGATTTGTGCGGTTGTCCGGTCGCGCTTGTACATGAATTCGGCATAGGCTTCCGCATGGTCGTTGAGATCGTAGTGGGCGAACGCGCCGAACGTGTAGCGCTCGTCGCTGCGCTGGAAGTAGTTTGCCGGGCCGTAGTTGTAGGTTTTGCCGTCCCGGTCGACGAAGTCGTGCTCATCGACGATGTAATCGAAAGAAGGTCCGCCGACGAATGTCTGATCGAGCGTGGATATTAGGGAGGCCAGCCCGAAGTCGGTGAAACGCCCCTCCGGGATGGTGGACGATCCCAGGCATCGAGTGACGCGGGCGTCGAGTCCGCAGGAGCTGTAGTCGCGGGAGCCCTGCAAGACCGGCTCGATGTCGCGGTAGGTCGCGTAGGCGGTGAGGTTGCCGCGGTCGTCGTCGAAATTGAATCCGGCGATCAGGGAAGCCCGGACAATGTCTCCGTCGCTTTTATAGCCCGTCGCCACGGGCTGGCCCCCTGCAGTGACGATCTCACGCCATCGGTCGCCGTCGTTGTGGTGCTGGTATTCGCTGTACTGGAAATCCGTGCGCAGCCCTTCAAAATCGTCCATCAGCAGGAAGTTGACCACGCCCGCGATGGCATCGGAGCCGTAGACGGCGGAGGCGCCCCCCGTGTAAATGTCCACCCGCTTGACGAGCGGGCCGGGAATCTGGTTGATGTCCGGCGCGACGCCGCCGAGCTGTGCCGACCCGGCCGGCATGCGCCGGCCGTTGATCAGCACCAGGGTGCGCAGGGTGCCCAGAGCCCGCAACTCCACGGTTGCGGTGCCGGTGGCGCCGTTCGAGTCCCCGGACCCTTGGGCGACGTAGACCTGCGGATACGAGCGCAGGACGTCTTCCATCCGGGCCGTGCCCTGGAGAAGGATCTCGTCCGGCCCGACCTGGGTGACCGGGGTGGCCGTGACCGGGTCTGCGGATTGAATGCGTGAGCCGGTGACCGTGAAGGTCTCCACCTTCTTTGGATCTTCTTCCTCTTCTGCGTGAGCGCCCGGCATGGCGAGCAGGGTGAAGCCGAGGGCGGCAAGCCAAGCCGCCGGAGTGCCGGGAAGCGAAACCTTCATGACAAAAACCCTCGCAAGACGCTATCCTACAACGGACGCTTCCAATTTACCGGTTTTACCGGTTTTCGGAATTCTCCCGGGGGTCTTCGACCTCTCCCTCGATGATGCGACCGGGCGCCTCTGGCTTGGGTGGTTTCCGCGGAGAGCGTGGCGTGGCAGATTTGAGCAGTCCGAGAAGAAACGAATGGAGCCCGGGCAGGATCACCAAGGCGGCGCCGATGCTGTCGGTGATGAATCCGGGCAGGATCAGCAGGATCCCCCCGATCGTGACGCGGGCGCTCTTGAGCAAGGTCAGGCTCAAATTGGGCCGCCCGTGCCCGGCCGTCTGCTGGAACATCTCGCGCATCGTCAATTCCTGGTTGTGCCGGATCAGCGCGATGCCGAGCAGTGCAGTCGCGACTTCGAACCAGAACACTCCCCAGCCCCAGTCGTACTCAATGGCCGTCATCACCATCAGGAAAAGTTCCAGGAAGAAGAACAGGACGAAAAACGCGAAAATCGGCATGGGTCAGGACGTGTGGTGCTCGATCAGGCCCGCCAGGGCGCGAATGTAGCCGGGGTGGTCGTTGAGAGCGGGAATATACCGGAAAGTCTGTCCGCCCGCTGCACAGAACACGGCCTGGTTTTCCTGTTCGATCTCCTCCAGGGTTTCCAGGCAGTCGGCAGAAAAGCCGGGACAGAACACGTCGACCGAGCGGATGCCGGCCTCGGGCAGTTCGCGCAGCGTCTCGTCGGTGTAGGGGGTCAGCCATTCCTTGGGGCCGAACCGCGACTGGAAGGTCATGCGCCATTGATCTTCCCGCAGACCCAATGCCTGGGTGATTCCGTGGGCGGTCTCACGGCACTGCTGCGCATAGGGGTCGCCTTGTTCGATGGATTCCTTCGGGAGGCCGTGGAAGGACAGAACCAGTTGTTCGCCCGCACCGTGTTGCTCTCGGAAGTCGCGAATCTGAGCGGCACAGGCGTCGAGGTAGGAGGGGTCGTTCGCGTAGTGGTCGATGAACCGGACTTCGGGTTGTTCGTCCCGACGCTTGAGGGCGCGGGTCAGGGCATCGCGCGTGGAGGTTGTCGTGGCATTTGAGAATTGCGGATAGAGAGGGAGGACAATCAAGACGTCGATCCCCTCCAATTCGTCGAGCGCCTGCGCGATGGAGGGTCGGCCGTAGCGCATTCCCAGAGCAACCCGTACCGTGTGTCCGCGCCGGTTCAGTTCTTCCTGCAAAGCATCACGCTGGCGCTGGCTGTACACCAGCAACGGCGAGCCCTGCTTCATCCAGATCTTCTGGTACAGCCGGGCACTGCGACGGGGACGGATGCGCAGGACGATGCCGTGCAGGATGGGTTGCCAGAGCAGCGGGGACAGCGCGATCACCCGGCGGTCCGACAGAAACTCCGCCAGATAGCGGCGAACCGCCCGTGGAGTGGGTTCGTCAGGGGTTCCGAGGTTGGAGATCAGGATCCCGGTGCGGGATCCTGGTGATTCCGTCACTTCGCGAGCCGCTCGCGCAAGGGGCTGGTGCGGGGGAAGTGGGCGCGCAGGAATTCCATCTGGTCCGCCAGTACCCGGCGGCCCTGAAGATAGATGTACTCGGCATGGGTCGGCACGAAAGGAATCGCGAGCAGCTGCATCCCGGCTTCCTCCGGGGTCCGCCCAGCCTTCTGGTTGTTGCACCGCTTGCAGGCGGTCACCACGTTGTTCCATTCGTCCATGCCCCCCAGGCTCAGGGGACGGACATGGTCGCGCGACAGTTCGCGGCGCTCGAACGAATCGCCGCAATACATGCACAGCCAAGCATCGCGCTTGAACAGGGTCGGATTGTTCAGCGGCGGCATGTAGGTGTCCCGCAGCATGTGGTTGTTGCCGTAGGTCGAGACAATGGAGTTGAGAGTGAGGATGGTGCGTCGCCCGGTGATGGCGTTGTATCCGCCGCGCACGCGCAAGATGTCCTGGCCGCTGGCATAGGCGACCTGTCCCGCATAGTGCAGGCGAACCGCCTCCTGGTAACCGATCCACTCCAGCGGCATTCCGGAGATGTCAGTCCGGAGGATTTGCTGCGTCAGAACATCCAACATGACCACGCCTCGTTTGCGCGCCACTTTATACTGATTTGCGCGATTTTACAACCGGATGGGGCAGAGGGCGCCGCCTTTTGAGGCGGAATGTTTCTGCGATGGTACGGGGTGCCCCGAAGGCAAGTCAGGCGCCTTTGTGCAGGCTAAGTAAATTTCAGGATGCCGACAACGGTACCCATGACAACCGGAATGTACCAGTAGAACCTCTTGAATTCGGCTTGAATGTCAGCGCGCATTCCCCCCATGTCGGCACGCAGGCGGAGTTCAACCTTCTCTATCTCGTTGCACATGTCGCCACGCAGAGAGGTTTCCACCCTCTCCATGTCGCCACGCAGAGAGGCTTCCATCCTCTCCATGTCGCCACGCAGAGAGGCTTCCATCCTCTCCATGTCGCCACGCAGGGCAAGTTCCATTCTCTCCATGTCGCTACGCAGGGCGAGCTCCATTCTCTCCATGCCCACTTGCGTGGCGAGTCCGTCGCACGCGTCCTCAATGGTCTCCACGATGGCCATGGCCTGCTTCTCCGGAAATTTTTCACCTGTCAGCTTCCTGACAGCTTGCAGTTTATCAAATGGATGTGCATGCGGCGAGGTTTGCTCGCGCTCGCCGGATTTCTGGAAGGGTTGTTCCATGGTTGACTCCTGTCGAAACGTGAAAAAAGTTGCCCGCGAGCGGGTTGTTGGTTCGGGCGGGATGATGCCGGAGTGGGGCAGTGAAAGTCAAGGAAAAATGGTCAGAATTTTTTGACCATTTTTAGGTTAGAAGAATCAATGAGTTGTAACATAGGCCCTGTGTCGGATTCTGGCCTAGCGGGAAATTTTTGCTGGGTCCATTTCACGCAGTGGACCTTCCGCTACTCTAGGTGTGCATGGCAAGAATTAAGTATGCTTGATGTCGAAGAATTGAGGGATGTGATTGAGAAAGATGTGCTATTGGCAATCAATTAGCTTGTGCTGTATCTGACAAATTAATTTTAAAAATACAGACCTACCTTGACGAATTACGCACAGAACCCTCGAAGACATCCTGGACAATCTCCTCGAATTTCTGGACCTCGTCGTCCGTCAGGGCGGAAAAGAACTTTTCGCGCTTCCCTTTCGACAGGGTTCCGTCATTCTGACGGATGAAGAGAATGAGGTTTTGAACCAACTGGTCCGGCATGTCGATCCTCTCCGAGATTCTGGCCTTGGCCTCATCGTTTCGGCGAAGATAGTCGATTTCATCCGGCAGGTCGCGCTCGACCGCGTGCCGGACGCAAGAGTACAGAAATTCCGCCGCCTCGGTGCAGTCGTAGTACCGGTACAGGTCATCGGTCTCGTTCAGCACCTCGACGTTGTGCTTTTCCGTCGGATGCCATTCGATGCAATCCATCAGGGGCACCGTGTGGGCTTGCAGCGTTTCGCGGTAATCGTCGATCTGATCCAGCATCACCGACGATACCGGCAGGATCAGGCCCGGGGGAGTGTATCCGCGCTCCGTCAGAACATGATGGATCAGGCAACGATGCACGCGCCCGTTGCCGTCTTGGAACGGATGGACGTAAACAAACCCGAACGCCGTGGCCGCCGCCTGCAGGACCGGGTCCAATCCGTCACCCCGCATCCGCTCGTTGGCGGACAGCATTCTTGAGCAGAGATCTTCGAGGTCATCCGGGCGTGCGCCGATGAATTCCGGCAAAGGGTCGCCAATGCCGTCGCGCTCGCCGAGGAAGACCCCGTCCGGGCGCAAGCCCGGGAAGACGAACCTCGTGTCCTCGATCAGGGTCCGGTGAAGCCGGACAAGCTCATCGAGCGTGAGCGCATTTTCCCCGGCCTGGAGAACCGCCCGGCCCCAGCGTTCCAATCGACTGCGCGGCACCCGCTCTCCCTCGATCTCGAAACTGGCGCGACTGTCCGCAAGCAGCAGGAAACTCGCGGCTCGCGCCACCAGACGCCGGCCTGTGCGCCCGACGATTTCCGCGGCACGGTCGGCTAGTCCCAACCCGATCAATTCCTCAAGCCGCTCCGTCCTGCGGATGACTGGGCACCAGCCCGGGCCCCCAAGCAGGTTGTCGCGAACCCTGTGGCGCTTGGAAAGTCTGGCTTGGCCTGTGAAATATCTTTTGTCGTCCAGCGCATTCACACCGGAGAGGCTGGGTGCGTCCTGAATGTCTAGTGCCTGCCCGGTCAGCATCTCATAAAAAAACCAAGCGCGACGCGAATGCGTACCGGTCGGCGTGGTCCTGATATAACTTTCCAGGTCGGCTTTCGGCATCGCACCGAGGATGCGCTTCAAAAGCAGCAGGTCCATGCTCTCGTGGCGCAACGCGAAATCCAGCTGGGCAATGACCTCGTCTCCGGGGTGGTAGCGCTTGTCGAAGATCTGGAACCTCCCCTCCTTGCGTCGGCCGCCGCTGATATGTTTTTCCGAAACACAACTGGGTCTCCTGACCGGCACGTCAATGCCCAGCATTCGCGCAAGTGCGGCAAAACCAACCAGCCGGCTACCTCCCGGACCGATCTTTCCCCTGGAAATGGACGCATTCATGTGTGAGCGAAGGATGTCGAAAAACGTTTTCTTTCGTTGAATTTTACTACATTTTTGCTGGAAAAGTCGAAAAACGTTTTCAAAAGTCGAATTATGGTTTTATTTTTATAATAAAGTCGAAAATTATATTAATATATGGCATACTGTCGAAAATCTATTAAATACATCATTGAATCTTATGGAACACCCGGACATGTAAGAAGAACCAAGGGACGAGTTCATTGAGAGCCTGTACCTGTTCGAGCCTTTGCTCTTCGACTGGGAATCACATAAATTCGAAACATTTAGGGTGTGCCTCGACTTTTGGTCTGTTTGACGTGCTTAACTATTGGTCTGCTTGTGTGGCTAGCGTAAATTGCCACATACAGGCGTCCTGACTCTTCCCATTTTTCGAAATCACCACCTTGAGTTATGAAACCACTCCACTCCGAGCCTGGTTCTAGAATACAAGGCAACGATTTCAGATTGAAAGGCAATTGTGGCTCACGCACAACTCCAGATTTACTTGGCTGACGCCTAAATTTTTCCCACCAATTATCATAAATGTGGACACAATGGGCATTTATGGTTGTTGCCAAGGATCCTCGGTTTGAAACTTTTACCATAACGTATAACTGTCTGTCAGAAAGTGGAAATGTTTGTGAATTGGGTGAAACTGTAAGATGAAGCCGAGGGCCCCAGCGCCGTACCTGAAAGTAAAGAGTTCCTGTTGCGACTATGGCGGCGTAAACGCGATCTTTCCTCTGTGCATCAGATTTGATTCATGGATAATTCCGTATGATGCGAACAAGGAATGTTTGTTCATTGGAATTCGGGAATATGTCGAAATGTACCTGAAAAATCCACAATTGCCAACATTTGATTATGAAAAAAGTGTGTCTGCCGGTAGATTTTCATCCAGTCAAAAGAGTTCCGCCACAGAAATAATGTAAGTCTATGAAAAATATGAATATTACTGAATTCTTGCATAACGGGGAGGCAATTCCCGGAAATTCCTTTAGTTACAGGCTTATCACGCTTTCTACCCATTGTTATCCACAGAGTTATCCACAACCCGGAGACCGCTTGGAAAGGCCGTATGACTGAGCTTTGCCTGCACGTGGCCGTGAATGCGCCGATCCGCCACGGTTACGACTATTTGCCGCCGGCACGGGGGGCCATGCCGCCGCCGGGGACCCGGGTGCGGGTGCCGTTCGGCCCCCGAAAACAGGTGGGCGTGGTCCTGGAGATTCGCCCGCGGCCTGCCGGGGGGCCGGAACTGAAGCGGATTGGCAGCGTGCTGGACGAGGCCCCGGTAATCGAGCCAGGTGTTCTGGAACTGATGGCTTGGGCGGCCCGGTACTACCAGCACCCGGTCGGACAGGTGATCAATGCGGCGTTGCCGGTCCGTCTGCGCCGGGGCGAGTCGGCAGAACTTTCAGGGACGACGATTTGGCGATTGACGAAAGACGGGCAAGAGGCGGATCCTGAAGCTCATCGTCGCGCGCCGGTCCGCCAGACGTTGCTGCGAGCTTTCCAGGGCCATGAGGAAGGCATGACTGCAGGGCAGTTGCGAGAGCTATGCCGCAACCCCGCCGCTCCGCTCAAAGCGCTCATCGGGCAGGGCCTGGTAGAAGCCCGATTCAGGTTGCCGGCGTCCCCGCCGCCGGTGATCCCTGAGGAAGTGTCGCACAACCCGCACCAGCGCGAGGCCGTGGATGCCCTGCGGGAGCGTTTGGGCACATACAGTTGCACGCTGCTGCACGGCGTGACGGGAAGCGGCAAGACCGAGGTATACCGTGCCGTGATCCGTTCGGTTCTGGAGCGAGGCGGGCAGGTTCTGGTGATTGTTCCGGAGATCGGCCTCGCGCCCCAGCTGCGAGACAGGCTGGCGCATGACGTTCAGACCCGCATCGCGGTCTACCATTCCGAATGCACGGCGCGCGAACAGTACTTGGCCTGGCTTCTGGCTCAAAGCGGGCAGGCGGACATCGTGGTGGGCACCCGCTCGGCGGTTTTCCTGCCGTTCCGGGACTTGCGGCTGATCGTGGTCGACGAGGAGCACGACCCTTCGCTCAAGCAGCAGGAAGGATTTCGCTACCATGCACGCGATGTCGCGGTCTACCGCGCACACCGGGCCGGAGTCCCGGTCGTTCTCGGCACGGCCACGCCGTCAATCGAAACCTGGCGCAACGTGCAGGCGGGGAAATATCAGCACCTGCGCCTGCCGACGCGCGCGGGCCCGGCCGTCTTGCCGAACACGGAACTGATCGACCTCAATCAGTACCCGATGACGGACGGTCTGTCGGCGCCGCTTCTGCAAGCCTTGCGCGAGACGCTGGATCACGGGGACCAGGCCTTGCTGTTTCTGAACCGGCGCGGTTTCGCTCCGGTTCTGTATTCGCCCAAGACCGGCGAGCCGGTGGTTTGCCCGGATTGCCAGGTTTGCCTGACGTATCACCAGCCGCGCCGGCAGTTGATCTGCCATCACTGCGGGTTCCGCCAGTCTGGCGAGCAGCAGGTCGAACAGGGGGCGATGCTGCTGGGGGCGGGGACGCAACGGGTCGAAGACCGGCTGCGTGCCGAATTTCCGGACTGCCCGGTCCTGCGCCTGGACCGGGACCAGATCCGCGGGCGCGGGGAACTGGAGCGCAGTCTCGAGCAAACCCGATGCGGCGATTACCGGATCGTCATCGGCACGCAGATGCTGTGCAAAGGCCACGACTTCCCCGAAGTCACGCTGGTCGGAGTCGTCAACATCGATTCCCAGCTGTTCAGCCCTCGCCTGCGGGCGCCGGAGCGGATGGCACAGATGCTGGTTCAGGTTTCGGGCCGGGCTGGCCGCCGGGTCAAGCCCGGCAAGGTCCTGCTGCAGACCCGCCTGCCGCGGCATCCGATGCTGCAACAGTTATTGAACGAGAGCTATGAGAGTTGGCTGGAGCGCCTGTCGGCCAGGCGGCGCGACTTGGGATTGCCGCCCTACAGTCATTGGGCGGTCCTGCGGGCGCAGCACAAGGAGTACCAGAAAGCGGAAGCCTTTCTGTTGGATGCCCGCCGCCGGATGAAGGAGGCGGCAGGCGTGTCCATGCGCGGGCCGGCACCCGCCATGATGCCGAAGCGTGCCGGTGTCTGGCGGGCCCAATTGTTGTTGCAGGCGGCCTCTCGAAAGGCGCTGGAGCGTTGCCTGGAAGACTGGCTTCAGGATCCGGGCAAGAAAAGCCGGGTGAGCTGGACGCTGGATGTGGACCCGCTGGATATCGCCTGATCAGTGCGCGGTGAATTCGACCATCCGCCGGGTCGAACGTAGGGCACGGAGGCGGATTTCCTCTTCGACGTGAATTTCGTTGCTTCCGGTCTCCAGGGTCTCAATGAGCCGGGACAGATCGTTCATGGCCATCCAGGGGCAATGCGCGCAGCTCTTGCAGGTGGCGCCTTCGCCACCCGTCGGTGCCTCGATGAAGTTCCGGCCCGGTGCGGCCTGCTGCATCTTGTGGAAGATCTGGCGGTCGGTGGCGACGATGAAAGTCGGGTGGGGCAGTTCCTGGCAGGCCTGGATCAGGGCCGTCGTGGAGCCGACCACGTCGGCCATGTCGATGACGTCCTCGGGGGATTCCGGGTGTACCAGCACGGCCGCTTCCGGGTGTTTTGAGATCAGTTCGCCAAGTTTGCGCGACTTGAATTCGTCGTGCACCACGCAATGGCCCTGCCACAATGCCATGTCGGCCCCGGTGACCCGTTGCAAGTAATGGCCGAGGTGACGGTCGGGCGCCCATAGGATCTTCTCCCCGTTATCCATCAGGTGCGAGATGATCCGCACCGCGCAGCTTGAGGTCACCACCCAGTCGGCGCGTGCCTTGACGGCTGCGGAGGTGTTGGCGTAGACCACGACGGTCCGGTCCGGATGCTCGTCGCAGAATGCGGAGAATGGTTCAATTGGGCAGCCGAGGTCCAGCGAGCATTCCGCCTCCAGCGAAGGCATCAAAACGCGCTTTTCGGGATTCAGGATCTTGGCGGTCTCGCCCATGAAGCGGACGCCGGCCACAATCAGGGTTTGCGCCGATTGAGTCGTGCCGAAACGGGCCATTTCCAGCGAGTCGGCCACCAGCCCGCCGCTGGTGTCCGCCAGCTCCTGCAGGTCCGGATGGGTGTAGTAGTGGGCGACCAGGAGCGCATCCTCGCGGGCGAGGAGTTCCCGAGCCTGCTCCATCAATTGCGACCGTTCCGCACGGGTGTATCCGCCCAGCCCCGCCTCGATGACGCGAGTCTCAGGGTAGTCGAAATCGACTGCGGGTGCGGAAATTCCTGTCATAAAGGCCATCCGTCGTAACTTCTACTATTATAGGACTCATCCCGGCTTAGCCGGTCATTTGGCAAACTTAAATTTCTGAGGCATGAAGACCACCATCTCAATCCGTGACGACATTTTTGAGGCCGCGGAACGCACGGCAGCGGCCTTGGGGATTTCCCGAAACGAACTCTACGCGCGGGCCGTTGCCGAATTTATCTCGCGGTATTGCGGAGAACGGGTGACGGAGCGTCTCAACGCAGGGTATGGCGATGACGAGTCGTCCTCGGCCCTCGATGAGGGACTTGAGGCCTTGCAGTTTCATTCCCTGTCTGCCGACGACTTGAAAAAGAGCCTCTGACACCGCAATTTAAGCCTTGTCCAAACAGCCAGGCTAAATTCCGTGTCCGAACCGAAGAAACAGCACCACGCCTTTGAGGCGGAGGTCGACCAACTGCTCCACCTGGTCGCCCACTCCCTGTATTCGCACAAGGAGATCTTCCTGCGCGAACTGATCTCCAACGCGGCCGACGCGCTGGACCGGCTCCGCTTCGAAGCCTTGTCGGACGACAGCCTGTACGAAGGAGATAGCGACCTGGGGATCCGTATCGAGGCGGACGAAGAAGCCCGGACGCTGACGATTTCCGACAACGGGATCGGCATGAGCCGCGCGGAAGTGACCGGCAACATCGGCACCATCGCCCGCTCCGGCACGCGCGCGTTCCTGCGATCGCTCGGCGAAGAGAAACAGGGCGAGGTCAGCCAGGTCGGCCAGTTCGGAGTCGGGTTCTACTCGGCATTCATCGTGGCCGACCGGGTCAGCCTGGTCACCCGTCGCGCCGGCGGCAAGCAGGGGACGTGCTGGGAATCCGACGGGCGCGGCGGCTACGACCTTTCCCGGGTGAACTCGGCCCCGCGCGGCACCTCGGTCACCCTGCACCTGAAAGAGGACGAGTCGGAGTTCCTGAACGATTACCGGTTGCGCGAGATCGTCAAGCGCTACTCGGATCACACGCCGTTTCCCATCCGCGCGCGGTCGCGCGACGACACGGGACAACCCACGGACGACTGGGACACGGTCAACCAGGCGACGGCGCTTTGGATGCGCCCGAAGAAGGATCTGAGCGACGAGGATTACATTGAGTTCTACCCGCATGTCGCACACGACCCCAACCCGCCGCTGGCCTGGACTCACCATCGGGTGGAGGGGCGCAACGAATACAGCCTGTTGCTGTACCTGCCGAGCACGGCCCCGTTCGACCTGGCGGACCCGGACCCGCAGCACGGCGTCAAGCTGTACGTGCAGCGGGTGTTCATCCTGGACGAGCCGGACAAGCTCATGCCCCGTTACCTGCGTTTCGTGCGCGGAGTCGTCGATTCCAGCGACCTGCCGCTGAATATTTCGCGAGAACTGCTGCAGAACAATCGCACCCTGGACGCCATCCGCAGCGCCTGCGTCCGGCGGGTGCTGGATCTGCTGGAGAACCTGAGTTCCAGCCAGGAAGAGGTCTACGCGGATTTCTGGGCGGAATTCGGGCGCGTGCTGAAGGAGGGCGTGATTGAGGATGTCGGCAATCAGGCCCGGATCCTGAAATTGATGCGCTTCAATTCGACCCGGGACGAAGAGGATGCGCCGAAGGTTGCCCTGGACGACTATATCGGCCGGATGCAGGACGGGCAGGAGAAGATCTACTTCCTCACGATCGACAGCCTGTCCGCCGCCCGCCGCAGTCCGCATCTGGAGGTCTTCAAGCAGCGAGGCATCGAGGTGCTGCTGATGACGGACCCGGTTGATGAGTGGGCGATGGACTGGGTGCGGGAGTACGAAGGCAAATCGTTCCAGTCGGTCGCCAAGGGGGAACTCGACCTGCCGGGAATGGAGTCGAAGGAAGCGCCTGAGGAAGAGTCCGACGACGATCCGCTGTGCGCACGGATTCAGGAAGCCTTGGGCGACGAAGTGGAAGCCGTGCGCCGCTCCTCGCGCCTGACCGATTCGCCGTCCTGCCTGGTCCGGGGAGAGCATGACCTCTCACCGGCCATGCGGGAGCTGATGCGTCGGCAGGGACAGGTTCTGCCGAAGCCGAAACTGGTTTTGGAGATCAATCCGGATCACATGCTGCTGCAACGGATGCAGGCCGATGACGAACGTTTTTCGGAGTGGGCGCGCTGGTTTCTGGATCAGGCAGTGCTGGCGGACGGAGGGACGATCGAGGACCCGGGTGGCTTCGTCAGCCGGATGAATGCATTGCTGGCGTCTTCAACGGATCGTGAGTTAGGCGAAGCAGAGGCATGACCGCCTGAGGGCATCCCAAAAGCGGCTCTTCACCAAACCTGGGAAGGCAGGACCGCTGCAGGGCGACCGCTGCGGCTTCGTCTTAAAACGGACCGATGCCGAGCAGTTTCTCGGCGTTCTTGTGAGCGATCTTCTCCTTGGTCGCCCGGGGCAGATCGACGGCCCGGAACCAGTCGGCTCCCGCCTTGGCGCTCGCCATGGGGTAATCGACGGAGAACATGATCCGGTCCTCGCCCATGGTCGACAGGGCCAGGGTCAGCAGTTCGTCGCGGAAAAACGCGCTGGTCGTAATCCACAGGTTGTCGCGGAAGTATTGCTGCACGGGCTTGT
>MKWU01000914.1_pt1 | contig 54282 bp, 42 predicted proteins | sample 809101 | NCBI WGS metagenome assembly MKWU01 (sample SAMN05860141, study PRJNA318959) | sponge metagenome | host: Aplysina aerophoba | place: Slovenia: Piran, Adriatic Sea, Gulf of Piran | collected 2013-05-07 | reverse complement strand
AAGCTATCTCTAACAAAGCTATCTCTAACAAAGCTATCTCTAACAAAGCTATCTCTAACAAAGCTATCTCTAACAAAGCTATCTCTAACAAAGCTATCTCTAACAAAGCTATCTCTAACAAAGCTATGACATACCTGGCTTTTTTACAGACAGCTATTACAGATAACTCGTACAGATAACTCGTACAGATAGCTCGTACATGTTTTGGTAGCGTGTTTTTTGACAGCGTGTACTCAGAAGAAATGGTTTTCTTCATACAGCACTCTTGATACACTCTTTATATACTAGATAATGGTAGCGGGAGAGGGATTCGAACCCCCGACCTTCGGGTTATGAGCCCGACGAGATACCAGACTTCTCCATCCCGCGATATGGTTTATGCTTTCTGTGTTCTTGCTGTGTTTTCTTGCTCTGTGTTCTTGCTCTGTGTTCTTGCTCTGTATTCTCTTATGGCTACTTCTTCCTAAACACTCTTTAAACCTATTATTATCTGTATTATCTGCTTGCTTGCTTTTGCTTGCCTATATGGATCTCATTTACGTTCTCTGGTTCTCTGGTTCTCTGTCAATATAGTAGAATAAAAGAACATAGAAGAGGCATCTTGTGATAGATATTGTGTCAGACTCTGCTCACACTATCACAATCACAAGATGATGCACAGCTATCATAGAGAAAATATTGTAGGACGCAATACCTTATCTACAAAAAAAGTACTTCTTACTCCATTGTATAGATAGCAAAAATATTAACAAATGGACTGCTCTTTAAAAAAGGCACATTCCATAAAAATTTATACGTACTGATTCCAGGTTCTCCGCCAGGTAAAATGATGGATGTTTTCTCACCATCCACCAAATAAGGCTTGGCAAAAGGCTTACCATCCACACTCACTGATAAAAGATTACGAGAACGGCCTATGCTGATGTGATCATGCAGATCAATATCTAATCGAGAAGCAAGAAAGGCATAGCCACTACCAGATGGCAAATGTCCCATGGTGACATCGTAAAAAGAAAATTGTCCCCAATTTGATTCAAAATCAAAAAGATCATAAGGAGAAGGCTCATCATCAGGAGAACGTAATCCACGTGATTTAGCCCACAAATTCAAGACAATATCAATATCAAGATGAGGATTAGCGAGCTGTCTTTCAGGACCTGATTTCTTGGTCCTCAAAGGTACCCATAAGAAATCAGGATGGGATGTGATCGATGATAAAGCCCATTCACCACCAATAATCCTACCTTTACTATCCAATTCCAGAATATATTTATAAACCTCCATGGCCTCTTCAGTATGATCTAGAATTTCTTCTTCATTCACAGCATCTGCATAATACACCGTGGTGCTTACATGCAACAATCGCGCTGCATTGGGATTGATCTTATAAGTGGTGTCAGCCCAACCTAAAGCCTGCATAGCTTCTGCAGGGGTTACAGGATAAGCCTGAGTCTGATAACCATATAACGGAAAATTCCATACCTGAGCATCAGCATTACGATCAAAAATAATAGCCTGTTTCTGTTTTCCTACCCAATTGGTCAAAATAAGATGAAATAAACTGGGATTGATATCATCACAATTCTTTCTCTCTTCAGGCTCTAAAGCCTTCTTAGGATCACTCTCACAACGTTTACCGCCTAACATACGGTAACGCACTCCCATATACAAACCCGTAAGTAAAGCTTTGATATCCTTGCGAGTAAACTCAATATCTCCTACCATCACACTGTTTTTTGGCTCACGATGACGTAAAGATGATGCCGCATAACCATTACAATGACCATGCCACGACACCTTTGAGGTACGATGCTTCACCTCCCAGCTATAAGCCAATCCTTTGCCGCCATTATAAGCTCTGTCATACTTCACCAATACATCCGTAGTGTTCAAACCACCTTTACTGGTGGGATACCAATGACCCGAATGAGGAATCACCGCTGCCTCACCATCCACAGGCAAGTCTTTGTAAATATCCACAAAGTTATCACCATAAATTTTGCGAAATAACGCACCCGAGGTGAGAATATCATCAGGTGCTGTCACATCATAGCGAGGAGCCGTCACCACCTGATTCCAAGAAGCATCCTCTCCTCGAACATCAAATACACTCACCGTACTGGCTAACACTAACGCTAACAAAGCTCTGCTAAAATAAGCTCTGCTGAAATGAGCCATACTGAAATATTTTTGACTTATCGACACTTAACTGCCTCTGCACTCACTAACTTGTTAACTTCCTGAGGAAGGCTAGAAGCCTCTTCAAGATATGAAACCCATGTACTCATGGAATGCAGCAATCCCTTTTGGTCTGCACCATTGCCAAGCAACTTGCTAAAATACACTTCATCTTTGGGCCAACGCTCATCAAATCCCATCATGAACTGGCGATGTTTTTGGCGCAACACCCCTTGATGACTCAGTTGCGTCACAATCACTGAAACAATCTGCACCCCAGTAGCTTTGAGATCACTGGCAAGCTTTAAAACAGCATCAGGATCTTTATCCGTGGGAAAACCATCGGTGATAAACACAACAACCTTACCTTTACTCTCAGTACCTGCAGGCATTTGAGAAAATAAAGATTTAGCCGCCTCTAAACCTTCAAGATACGGAGTGGTACCATTGGGACGCCGCAAAACATCTAAGTCATTAGACGAAAATAATGCCTCTCCAGAAGCTGTATACCACCGAGGTGTGAATGTAGCAGTGCCCATAGTAGGAAAGTAGGCAAAAGATACATGACTTACAGCATCTTCTTGAGTCTCTAGATCTTTAAGCATTTTGGCCACACTAGAAACTGTCTTTTCACGATTGGTTTTCACCAAGCACTGATATAGAGGCACTGCAGGCTGTTGAGCAGACGGATCAGAGCCACAATTCAAACACTGCCGCTGCGGTGGGTCAGCATAATCCAGTCCACAATCACTTAAACCATTGGAATTGGAATTATCAATCACAATCACCACATTCAATCCCTCACGATCTTGACCCACAGGACACTCTCTGATCACCTCAAAGTTACAAGTGGCTTTCAAATCTGCACCATAATCAATGCCGGTAAATTCCGCCTGATACTTTCCTTCTTTTTGAAAAGTAAATACATTATCCGTTCCATCTTCTCGAGAAAATGTTGTCTCTCCTGCTTTTTTTATAAGATAGATTTTTGAAGGCTCAGGACCACTAATGGTTTGTTCCATCCGACCATTGTACGTTATAGCACCAGTGAGCATAACCTGCATTGCAGACTCCGCATACACAAACTCTCCAGGCGCTGTACTACATTGCACCTGGCCAAATCTATCTGGATCACCTGAACCCTGTACAAACTGCGTTGAACGACAACCCGACAAAACAACTACCAAAACAGCTATAACCACATAGCCCCACGTCCCTTTTGACATAAAGGACATCGTTGGTAAAACCATGGCATGATGGACTGAAAACATGATATCTCAAGAAAAATCAGAACACAGAACAACCCGGACCATCGCCTGTGGCATATCGTCTGTTTTTCAATGAGTTAAAGTACATTGATGGTTTAAAGTGCTAAGTTATGAAGTGCTAAGTTATGGCTTTTGACACTCAAGAGCTTCTGTGGCCACAAGCCCATGCATCACATTCTGAAGATGACCACTGGTTTCAATATAAACCACATCATCACTCATGGCCCTAAGCAAGCCCGGATACTTCTCACTACCATCACCTAACAAAGCTAACAAATATGATTCTTCATCTGGATAATGTTTTGTGGCCCAATGACTTGGAAAGTTCGTACGAATATAATGAGTATGTTGAGCTCGCAGACGCTTTTGAGAATGCTTTCCTGTAACCATCACCGAAAAGATTTTCACCCCAGAAGCTTTAAGCTTTTGGGCTAAACGCAAAGTAGAAGCAGGATTTTGATCCGTAGGAAAACCATCGGTGACTAAGAAAATCACCTTACGCTTGTCCTTATCCAAACTTTTAAACAGATCCACAACCCCCTGCAAGCCCTCCCAATACGGAGTAACACCACCAGGAGAAGATAACTTTTCTAATTTTTCTGCAAATAAAGGCAATTCTTTATGAGCATGAAACCATACCGCTGATTGAGCAGCTGAAGTAGCTGTGGGCTGAGGAAAACTCACAAAAGCCACATGAGAGGTAGAATCACCACCCGATTTACTCACTTCACCAAGAATAGAAGCGGCATATAACACAGATTGCGATCTAAATGTCCGCTCTCCACAAGAGTAAATCGCATTAATTCCCGTACCCGAAACCCGTTTACGCTGCGGACAATCACTACCCACATGAGAATTGGAGTTATCCACCACAAAAGCAACATGAACACCCACACGCTTTGTACCACGAGGACACGTAGCATACACGTTAATAAGGCACTGATTATTTAAGCGTGCATCGTAATCCAAACTCTGCAAATCCACGGTGTAATCACCCACACTATTGAAGCGAAACCGGTTTTGCTTCCCATCAACTCTTTGCATCTGCTGACTTGTCGTACCTTTTTTTTGCAAAACAAAGCTTTTTGAACTCGAAGGAGCCTGGATCATCTGTTGGATACGGCCACTATAATCCTTAGGCGCTTGCACCAACACCTCCACAGCACGGCCCACCAATACAGCTCCAGGTGGCTTCGTGGTACAGGTCAATTGGCCATCATATGATGGTGCTACATTCACATTTTTAAATGTAGTGCTCTGACAAGCTAAACTAGTTAGCACCCATACCACCGCACATACACTTTGTCGAAATAGCATCACATGTTTAGAAATATCACGTCTCCTCAGTCTGAATCTGACTCTCCGCCTCACTCTCTTCAGGTAAGGTATTTTGCGTAATTGTAAAAGATCTTACCGTATGATTAGCATTCCAATGAATACGAAATTCTTTTCGTTCAACAGCAGACCATGCAGACACATGAAAGTAATAATAGGTCCAAACTTTTACCTTCTCTTTTGATGCCGGACCAACCACCTGAGGTGTAACAACACCAATTTCCTGAGGCTTACCGAGTTTTTTTAATACCTCCATTTGAGTGGTCTCACCAACCTCCATCCACGACACATCTGTGGAAAAATCCACACCAAAACTCATACACCCACTCACCCATAAGCCAAGAAATACCATCACAATATAACCTGGCATTCTTGTTTTAGGTATTGGCAAACGCCCACAAAACAAGCATCGAGCTAACAGGCTTATTCTCTGTGCTTGCTTACCCTGTGCTTGCTTACCCTGTGCTTGCTTACCCTGTGCTTGCTTACCCTGTGCTTGCTTACCCTGTGCTTGCTGTGTTTTTCTTTTCTGCATCATATACTGAGCCCTTTAATGGTTTTCATATCTGCGTTCTGCCAAATCTCCATAAGTGCCTGCCGTTCTATGTTTATTATAGTTTACCATTTAACGTTTCTTATTTTGATTCTGCAATAAGCGCTTAACATAACGATTATGCTGAGACAATGAACGAGAAAAAGCATGCTCGCCACTGCCATTGCCTTTAAGGACATAATAATAATAACCAAAGCTCGTAGGGCTAAGAACAGCTTTTAAAGAAGCTCGTGAAACCGCACCAATAGGAGAGATAGGCAATCCGCGATGAACACGCGTATTGTAAGGATTACGCTTATTTTTCAAATCAGCAAAAGTCAGATCCCCATCAAAATTATCAATACCATAAATGATAGCTGCATCAATACCCAAGGGAATCTTATCTTTAAGACGATTCCATATCACCTCTGATATCTTTGATCTTTCTTTTTCAACAGCTGTCTCTTTTTCAATTAAAGAAGCAAAAATAACCGCCTCATGTAAGGTCAAGCCACGACTCTTTGCTGCTTGTTCATAACCATCCGGTAGTTCCATAAAAAATTGCTGCACCATACGTTCTAAAACCTCTTGCGCACTGGGCATCACTTCAAAAAATTGATACGTTTCAGGATACACATAACCCTCTATGGAAGGAGCTGAAATACCAAGAGATTTCAAAAAACCCTCATCAGCCACCAACGATAATAGCTCTTTTCGATTCCCCACCTGCAAGCGCTCCAGACGATCCACCACCTTTGTTAATGAAAAACCCTCAGGAATCGTCACCGATAAAGTCAGCTTTTTAACACTCTCACCACGACGGATCTTATCCATAATGTCAGCGTATTCAGCTCCCACATTAAAGTGATAAGTACCCGATTTAGCCTCGCGAAAATCATCAAATAACTTGACATAATAGATAAATAAAAGAGGGTATTTGATAACGCCTTTGTGCATTAACTTACTAGCAAAATCCTCAAGACTCTCTTCTTTTTCTAAAGAAACCTCCACAGGCTTGCTCATAGAATCATGTGTCTTTGAAGCTTGCAAAGACACACCACTATCTGCCAGCACAGGCTGTAGCCATAAATGGCCATAACTAGCCATGGCTAACCACACATACACCGCAGACAAAACACTGGATCCCAACAAACATCTCACCCAACACTCTCCACTTCACCACAATTGATTTATATAGATCATTCTACTCACTTTTTGTTCATTACGTTCTTTTTCGTATCTTCATCAAAATGATCAACCTTTTAACACTTCCTACATAGAACTATCACCACCTAGCCTTCTTTTTTAAGTTTTCACTCTCATCTGCAGCTCACTATCACCTTCTGCAGATACATTATAGAGAATAAAAAAGATGATAATGTTGCCTACCCAGCAAATAAGTCAGAAAAGGTATCAACACCCATCAAAAACTCATCACTGTGGCCTAATGTAAGACTTTATAAGTAGAAAAAGAGGACTTTTCTTTATAAGCTAGTACCACCATCGAACAGAAGCACCATAACACCTTTTTATACAGAAACATCACACAGAAACATCACCATGAACAGACTCTTAGCTCTTGAATTTGTACGTGTCACCGAAGCAGCAGCCTTAGCTTGCGCACCAGAAATGGGCCATGGCAATGAAAAGCGAGCTGATGAACTCGCTGTCAAAGCCATGCGCCAAATGCTTGCCACCATCGATTTCGATGGTACCGTACAAATTGGAGAAGGTGAGCGTGATCAAGCCCCTATGCTCTACATCGGAGAGAAGGTAGGAAGTGGACAAGGAGAAGCTTTAGATGTGGCCTTGGATCCCCTTGAAGGCACAACTCTCTGTGCCAAAGGACACCCCAACGCCCTCGCAGTTATTGCTGTGGCACAAAAAGGCAAATTTCTCCACGCTCCTGATGTTTATATGAAAAAAATCGCTGTAGGCAAAGAAGCAGCCCACGTGATTGATCTTCATCAATCCACCCAAGACAATCTTCTTGCCATTGCCAAAGCCAAAGATTGTCGCCCCCAAGATCTTACAGTGGTGGTGATGGACAGACCACGTCACCAACAACTTATCGCAGATATCCGCAGCTTAGGCACACGTATCCAACTCATCACCGATGGCGATGTACAACCTGCTCTAGCTTGCGGCCTGGAAAGATCAGGAGTGGATGTGTTAATGGGAATAGGAGGAGCACCAGAAGGTGTGTTATCAGCCGCTGCTCTACGTTGCCTAGGAGGAGGCTTTCAAGGACAACTGATATTTCATAAAAAAGGCGGTAAAGGCGAAATCGATCACGCTCAAATCGAACGGGCCCAAAAAGATATGAATATCGCCGATATTCATAAGGTCTACTCCACAGAAGAACTTGCTGGCGGAGAAGTAATATTTTGTGCCACCGGCGTAACCGCAGGATCCTTGCTAGGAGGTGTAACCTTTTCCAAAAACCAAACAGCTCATACTCATTCCCTGGTTATGCGTTCCACAACTGGCACTGTCCGCTTTATTCGCACCAATCACGACCTCAACAAAAAAGATCTCCTCATCTCAAACCAGTAGGGCTACTTCATATGATTTATATGATTTATATGATTTATATGATTCATATGATTTATATAATATGTGTACGTAACACTAAGCTCCCTCACACACAAATTTTTTCTAGCTAATATAGCTAACTAGCTAGATGCGCCTGCTAGTTTTTCAGCAAAATGACAAGCCACCACATGCTGAGAATCACCATCAATCACTCTCAATTCAGGCTTTTCAGCTGAACATCTTTTTTCAGCAAAAGGACACCGAGTATGAAATCTACAGCCCGAAGGAGGCTGCATGGGGGAAGGGATTTCTCCTACCAGTGGATGTCTTTGCGTTTTTTCTGCAGAAATCGTTGGAATAGCTGAAATAAGAGCCTTGGTGTAAGGATGATAAGGACTATCATAGAGAGCCTCAGAAGTGGAATATTCCACCACCTCACCGAGATACATAACAATCACTCGATCAGAAACATGCCTCACCACAGTTAAGTCATGGGCAATAAAAATATAAGAAAGCTTAAGCTCATCTTGCAATCGCAATAAAAGGTTAATGACCTGAGATTGAATCGATACATCCAAAGCCGAAACCGGCTCATCACAAATCAACAAAGAAGGACGTAACGCTAAAGCACGAGCAATTCCTATACGCTGACACTGCCCCCCAGAAAATTCATGAGGATAACGATTCGCTGAGCGATGATGCAATCCCACTGTGTTGAGAAGCTCTTGGATACGCTCCTTCATCTCCGCACGGGATGCACGCATACCATGAATATCAAAAGGCTCTTTGATAACATCACTGACCGTAAAACGAGCATTAAGAGAATTCAGCGGATCTTGAAAAATCATCTGAATATGACGACGCATCTCTCTAAGAGCAGCACCTTTTAATGCTCCAAGATCTTGACCACGAAACTTCACCGAGCCTTTATCAGCATCATAAAGACGCATAATGGTCTTACCGAGAGTGCTCTTACCACAACCCGATTCCCCAACAATACCCACCGTCTCTTGAGGATAGATATCAAAACTCACACCACCCACAGCAAAAACACGAGCAACTTCCCTGCGGAAAATCCCCTTATACACAGGAAAGGTTTTATGCAAGTTTTCAACGCTGAGTAACACTTCACGAGGATCCATGAGCTTCCTCCCTAACCACTTGGTGAGCTACTTTGTGACAAGCCACATAACGACCATCACCAAGACGCCCCAAAGCAGGCTGTTGCTCACATCTCTGTTCAGCTAAATCACAACGATTAGCAAAACGACAACCCTGAGGCATGTCGTACAACGAAGGAACCGATCCCTCAATAGTAGAAAGCCTCGCCTTAGGAGCAGAGCTTAAGGAAGGAATCGACGTCAATAAGCCTTTGGTGTAAGGATGCTGAGGGTTATCAATGATGTCCCGAATAGCACCCTTTTCTGCCACACGACCAGCATACATCACCACAACATCGTCACACATCTCTGCAACCACACCAACATCATGAGTGATCAACAACAATGACATACCTGTCTCGCGCTGCAAGCCTTTGATTAAAGATAAAATTTGCTCTTGAACCGTAACATCAAGAGCCGTAGTAGGCTCATCTGCAATCAACACTTCAGGCTTACACGCCAGAGCCAAAGCAATCACCACACGCTGCTTCATACCACCCGAAAGATTATGAGGAAAATCCAACATTCTCCGCTCAGGAGAAGGAATGTCCACACGCCTCAGCAAATCAACCGCCTCACGATGACGTTGTTCATACGACATCTTGGGAAAATGCAGCTTATACACCTCCATCAACTGTTTGCCTATTTTGTGAACAGGATTCAACGATGAAGAAGGATCCTGAAAGATCATCGCCACACGCTTACCACGTATTTTATGCAGTTTTTTTTGAGGATACTTCACAAGATCTACAGCGTTGCCCTCAGTATCACTGAGCACAATGGAACCACGAGCAATATCTCCTGCTGGTTTAGGAAGAAGACGCATCAAAGAAAGCGCTGTCACACTTTTACCACAACCTGATTCTCCAACTATGCCTAAAGAACCACCACGTTTGAGATCAAAACTGACATTATCTACCGCTGTAAGACGTTTTTTGCCTTCGCCGCGAAACGTTACCGCTAACTCATTTACCGATAGAATCACTTCACTCATACGTCTTTTCCATCACCATAAAAGTTTCTATTCATAAACCGTATGCTTCTTAGGATCAAAAGCCTCCCTAAGAGCCTCACCAATAAAGGTCGTCATCACCAAAATAGCCACCAAAGTAGCCACCGCAGACCCTAAAATCCACAACTCATTAATACGTTGCTGACCTTGTTCGAGCAACTCACCAAAGTTCGCCTCAGGCGGTGGTAATCCAAAACCTAAATAACTCAATGCAGTGAGATTAGAAATACCTGAGCTGATCTGAAATGGTAAAGCCATGATAATGACCACTATAGAATTGGGAATGATATATTTAAACATAATCCGCAGATGTCCAGCACCTAATCCTCGAGCTGCCGTAACATAATCTTTGGCTTTTTCACGAAAAGTTAACACACGCATGTCAGCGGTATATCCCATCCAAGACAATATCCCCAACAGGAACAGTAAACTCCACAAACTTGGAGGGAAAATCGTAGCAAAGAAAATAGCACATAACAAAACGTGAATACCTGACGCCATTTCTAAAAGACGCTGCGTCAAAATATCAAAACGACCACCTATATAACCCATTAAACAACCCACAGAATTACCCACCACTATAATAATTAAAGTGAGCAACAAAGCAAAAATCATCGATGAACGAAAGGCATAGGCCACTCGTGCCAAAATATCACGCCCTGTGGTATCCGTGCCGAGATAATGCTCTGTGGATGCATTGGGAGGTCGAGGAGGATACAACTTATTGCCTTTTTCATCACGAATGTCTCTTAAATCCGTAAAATACTGATCGTAAGGAACAATAGGCATAAGCACATAATTTTCCGGATGGTCTTTAAAAAGCTCCTTCAACTCATGATAGTTGGTCTCAAATTCACTTTCCAATCCAAAGGTGGTACCAGGGATGACATCTCCATAAGTAGGAAAATAATAATTTCCCTCATATTTTACAAGTACTGCACGTCGGTTCATAAACAGTTCTAAACCCAACGACAACACAAATAAAGAAGTAAGAATAATCAGAGAATAATAACCTCGCCGAATACTACGAAATTTTTTAAGTTTTTTTCGAACCGTTAAGGAAAGAAACATCAAAAACCTTCTCAGAATAAAACGAGCTCAGAATAAAACGAGCCAACACTATTTCCTCAAATCAAAATCAATCAAAACGTACCCGAGGATCTATCACAGCCACCGCAAAATCTGCTACGATCTGCCCCATCAAGAGCAACACACCTGTTATAGCAAAAACACCAATCAAAACCGGATAATCCCTTTCGAGAGCCGATTCAAATGCCAACAAACCTAACCCATCGATATTAAACACCTTTTCTATAAGATAAGAACCGCCAAAAAACACAGTCAACAAACCGCCAAACCCCGAAGCCAAAGGAATGATCGCATTGCGAATCGCATGCTTAAGTACCGCTTGCCTATACGGAACCCCCTTAGCCACAGCTGTTCTGACATAATCCATGGAAAGCTGTTCCATCAATAAAGATTTCATGTGATATGTCAACATGGCAAAGCCACCGAGAAGATAAGCAATCATCGGCAAAATAGAGTGATCTACCACATCTTTAACCACCTGCCACTTGCTCATCTCACTAATATCATCACTGATAAAGCCCCCCAAAGGAAACCACTCCCAACGAGAAGCCGGATACACCAGAAGAACCACCGCCACCACATAACCCGGCACAGCAAAGCCCAGAAATATAGCCATAGAACTCAAGGTATCAAACCAGGAATTATGCACCAATGATTTGAAAATCCCTAGAGGAATACTCACCAAATACATTATTAAAAACGTGAAAAATCCATAATATGCCGAAACCGGTAAACGTTCCACCAACATACCCCATACCGAATCGTAATAACGTGTGGATTCACCAAAATCAAGATTGACAAAATCCCATAGCCAATAAAAATAAGCCACATACCAAGGCTTATCCAAACCAAATCGTGCTTTTAAAGCATCAAGTTGCTCATCAGAAAGTGCTCCCCCAGCCCGGTCACTAGCAGCACCGCCCATGGACCCAGAACCCGTTTCAGAACCACCTTCCATAAACTGCTGCATCAGGAGTTTTTCCATAGGACCACCTGGCACAAACCGTGTTAAAGCAAACAAGATCATGGTCATGCCAATAAATGTAGGAATAATCAGAAGCAAACGCTTAATGAGATAGGCTATCAAAACACAAACCTATAAATAATGATGAAACATACAATTTCACTTAATGAACACATTTTTTTTATACTGTAACGAGCTTCTCTAGATATTACCAGAGAAAGATGCATACCATTAAACGAAAAGAGATCCATTCTACGCTTTACTTTCATGATGATATCAACCATTGCAAAGCCTTACCCACATCCTGAAGCCAGCGATTATAAATTCTTTTTTGAAGGTCCACAACCTTAACACCCCTCACAGCACCTTTCACCGTTGCTTGACTTCTCTGACCAAAAGCTAAAAAAGCAGCCTCTGAAAAACGGTAGTCATCCATATAGTGATCTCCGTTATGTTTTTTTTGCAAAGCACTCACATACTCTGCAAGAAATAAACCTTCTAATATCTGTGCTGATACACCATCCAACACCCCCTTAGAAGAAAGAGTCCTGGGGAAAAAAGCCTCCACACCACCATAAGACGGTTCCGATATAGGTGTGACCTGAGATTGCAACGCCTGCCAAAAAGACTTCTTACCACCAGGTGAAGCTCTTTGCCATTCAGCCAAATAAACATCACGCAGATGATCGTCTTGTGGATTCATAACACCTTCTAAACGATTCACCAATAACGTCAATGCATCCCTCAGTTTTTCTGCATCTAAATCTACATCCAAATCTTCTTCGTGATGATGATCGAGATAGTCCAATAACACCAAACTTACAAGCTTAAGACGTCGCTGAGATGTGTTGAGACGAAAAAGATAAAAAGATGACACATAATGCAGATCAAATTTCTCAAGCCCCTCTCTTATATCCACCAGTCTCTGAATAAATGCTTTAACCACACCTGCCATCACAGAAATATCCACAGAATCACCATCAAAAACAGTGCCTTGTACTTGAATATGGGATATGGGCTTAAAGAAGAAATCACGCAAGGCATTAAGATCTGGATGAGATGATAGCTTATCGAAAGGCATCCGAAACATATCCTGAGAACTCGCAAGAATAGTTCCTGAAAAATACAGATGATAGGCCAACTCAAACAAGAAAGGATCATTATCCTCTTCTAATTCATTCTTAAGGATATAATCCATAACATGCTCATTCAAAGCTAAGAGCTTCACTCCCAAATCTGAAGCATAAAACTTTTGCTCATGGCCCTCTTGACTCCACTCTCCCAGACGAAACACCCTCCTCACTGGTGAAACAAACAACGCTGGATTGTGACTGTGTTTGTCTAAACCAAACACATCTCTTCCTAAAAAATACGGATCATATAATAAAGCACTGAGTATCTCTAAAGAACCTTCAAGCAATAACAAAAACCGATCATATGCCAAAGGACGCTCTTGAAGCATCTTCTGATAAGTCTCATGAAAAACACTCACCAAGACTTTAAGCTGCTTATGTCCTTTTTTGGCATCATCCAAACGTGAATAACCCCCGCCGTAATCAGCACTGGCTTTAAAAGAGACAAAACTTGCTGGCACCACCCCAGCATTCACTGAGACATGTTCTCGCACCCGATGATAGTCTTCTGTTTTAGTACCGATCATATAACGAGGTTCTGAAGGTGGTTCCTCACCCATCCTCGATTGAAACATATAATGAGCAAACGGATCTGCCATCAACACATCACCAAACGAGCGATTCCGATGCCAAACATGAGCAAAATAACCACCCAAAGCTGACACAGAAAGTGCTGATAGCCACGCTTTCTTACTTAAACGTAACCACCAATGAGCAGGCACAGCACTAGCAACAACAGCACTACTCAACACCACAGATCTCATATGTTGCTCATGTTGCTCATGTTGCTCATACTTATGATGTAAATAATCATCAGAACCTGACACATCGTACCAAGCAGCCTGATGATTGTTATAAACATGAGTATCAGCATCAGCAGAGCTATCGCTTGCTAATATCACACCAGAATGTATCTCTAAACTCCAACTTCCACACAAGCATAAAGCAACAAGATACTTGTTTGCACCCATCATAAGTTTTCTCCAAAGGACTCCCTTGAAGGACCACAAGAGAGAGATGAAGGAAAACCTAGCAAACAAGTCTAAAAAAATCAAGCTCTATTCAATGGAAGACTTACTGAGCACACAATTCATTATAACGTCCCTCATAATCCCATACCATCAACGAGTCTAAAGGAGGAGAGGTGAGTTTAACTTCCCCAAATACCGTAACTTGTTGGGGTTTTTTAAGAATATGTGTAGGTGATATCACACTCAAAGAAGATGCCTGAAACAGTTCATGGGAAGCAAACAAGGAGCCATTGACAAACAACAACACACCTTTTTGTAATGTCTGTTTAACAACATCCAATAGTTCTCCTTCACGAAAGGCCATAGGGTCTTCTGTCTTTACTGTGGCCATAAATTGCCATGAAATATGGATGTATTTTAACTGTTCTAAGGTTCTACCTTTAATAAAAGAAACCTCTAAATCATTGACCTGACTAGGTTGATAAGAAGACATATCCCCCACAACATCTTGAGAGAAACCCATCTGCAATTTCTGAATCTTAACGTCACCACTCTGCCAATAAGGTCCCTCTTTTAAAGGAAAACCCACGATCAAAGAATCCTGAGGAAAACGTAAAGTAGCTGTTTCAATAAGCTGATCAGCACAAAACACCTCACCGCCTTGGGCTTGAAGAATGTTCTCTAAAGAAGGAGCATCATCAGATCTATCCTCAGATTCACTCTCAAATGTTTCATCAGATTCATCCTCAAAGCTATCCACCATATCGGATTCATCCTCTTGCAAAGCCACAGAGGTATCCTCTAAAGAACTTTCTGCCGTTTCTGCTGTTTGCTTAGATTCTAAATACGTGTCATCACCACTCCCCTGAACAGATGCGTGACCACTCGAAGAACCACCTAAAACAACCTCTGATTGAGGACTAGCTACAGCAACGGTAACAGGCTTGTGAGCTGTGCTCCCGACATGAGCTGTGCTCCCGAGGCGAGCTGTGCTCTCAGCAGCCTGACCCCCTGTACTTGCTACACTTGTTGTATCTGTTACGGTTGTATGGGTCTTTTGATGGTTTTGTGTCTGTACATTCCCCACATGCTCTGAGTCTTTGCTTTTATGCTCTGAGTTCTCTGTCTGTTTTTTATCACCTAAGCTCCCTGCAGCTACTGCTATATTTTTTGTAACTTTATCACCAGCGGCCTTATCACCAGTAGTTTTATCTGTAGATTTGTCCTTATGAGCATCCTTACTTGTTGATCCATCAGTGGTAGCCTGCATAATTTTTTTTGTAAGAGAATCTTTTAGTTTTTTCTCCTTAGTAAATAGCTCACTGGGGCTATCTGTAAGAAACTCTTCGGATGCTATCATATCAGCACTATTTGCATCATAGGGCGGAATAGCTAACTGACTTGAGCTTTCAGCACTGCGATTACCACAAGCACTCACATAAAACAACATAGCTGATAAACCATACCAGCAATACTTATAACGCATTTTTATATATGTATTTTTCATACCACTTATATTTTATTTTTATGTTTTTAAAGATTCTTTTTTATGTACCCAAATGACCACTTAACTCACTATCGGAATATGAGCACCACAACTTTATGCAGTGATCAAAAAGTCTCAGAAATTTAGAGACATACACACATTTAATGACTCTTTTTGAAATAACGACACAGAGGAGAATTTTCTAGAGCCACTAGCAATGAAGGAAAGTCAGCTTGTTCAAAACACATATGAAATGGCAATAACCCAAATACACGCCTTTGTTTTTTAGCTAGTTGTCGCGTAGCAATGATGATGGCCTCTCTTAGAGATCTAAGATCTGTTTGCCCTCTATGGAAGTGATCCAAGACTTGTTTATACCCCACACTGGAAAAAGCCCACACATCTTTACGCACTCCCTTTGCAAGAAGCCCTTTTACTTCATCACATAACCCAGCTGCTAACATCTGATCCACACGCCTACTAATGGCACGCTCACTCACTATCTTTGGCGGCTGAATCACCACCGACAAACACTGATATTCACTTAAAGCCCCACAGGTTAGAGTATCGCAAGAAGATTGTGTTAATTGCTGCATCGTCTTGCCAGTGAGCAATGCAATCTCACAAGCTCTTGCCAGACGAAAATGATCATTAGGATGGAGCTCACAAGCCCTTTGAGGATCAAGCTCTCTGAGTTGCACATACAACTCCTGAGGGCTCTTTTGGCATAACTCAGCACGCAAAGAAGGATCATGAGGCAACTCATGAAAGTTCTCTCCTAGTAAGGAGCGAATATACAAAGCAGATCCTCCCACCACGATAGCTAGACGATCACGACTATGAATATCCGCAATAGCCTTACGAGCTAGCTGCATATACATACCACTGCTGGCTCTCTGAGAAGGGTCTAAAATGTCTATCATATGATGAGTGACTCGACGCTGGTCCTGTTGTGCAGGCTTCGCACTACCAATATCAAAACCTTTGTATAAAGCCACCGAATCAGCAGCCACTATCTCAGCATCCAGCCTCTCAGCTAAATCTATAGCTAACTGAGATTTACCACTAGCAGTCAGACCAGCTATCACCAATACACCATGTGATGATGCAGGAGAAGATATGCTTTTCATAGACGATCAAACCAGCGTGCTATCTCTTTTTTGGAAACAAAATAAAACACCCGCCTGCCATGCGGACAATTATGATAGAAATCCACACTTTCTGCGCAAGCAAGAAGCCACTTCAAATCCTGATCCGATAACACCTCACCACCACGAATAGCACTATGACAAGCAATGGTTGCAAGGATGTCTTCTAGCAACCACGCAGCTGTATCTTGAGCGGATGTACCAAGAGGGATGGCTGCTAAAGCCTCAAACACATCTTCTAAGGATCTTTTTGCAAGCAAAACCGGCACTTCTTTAATAGATACCCCCCCTTCATCAACAGAAAACACAAACCCCAAAGACAAAAGCTGCTCAGCATTATCTTGAATTTTTCCCAAAGTAGAAGGAGATAAAGATATTTTGTGTTCCACAAGCAATTTTTGTCTTCCTTGCTTATACAAAAAAGCAGGATCTTGAGTGAGTTTTTCAAACAAAATACGCTCATGAAAACCATGCTGGTCCACAAACATCAGCCTCTGTCCACGAGAATCTTCAAAAATAAGATACAAAGCTCCAAACGTTCCTATGTAACGTAACTGCTGCCAAGGAATTTTGCCATCTTGCTGAAAATTCATGCGTCCAGCAGCTAGTATGGGATCCATAACAGCACTAGCTCCTCCTGCTGTACTTACAGCAGGAGGAGAAGAAGAGGAAGCAGGAGGAAGAAAAGAAGGAGTTGATGAAAAAGAAAATGTCCCTCCCTTCTCCGAAGGCTGTGATGAAAAAGACTGCAACGAAGAAGGCCGTTGCAGACTTGATACAGAACTCGTTATGGGGCTCGCTATAGTGCTAGGAGGGCTAGAACTAGCAAAATTAGGCTCATCATCAACCCAATGAGCACTCCTCAAAGCTTTTTGCAAAGAAGCAACAATCAATGATCCCACTTCTTTTTGATACTGAAACTTAATTTCTTTTTTAGCTGGATGAATATTGATATCACATAAACTCGGCTCACAGCTCAACATCAAAATACAACCCGGATAACGTCCTCTCAGCAAATGGGTTTGATAGCCACGCAAAATCAAAGCATTTAAAGCTTTATCTTTTAACCAGCGCTTATTGGCAAAAGTAAACATCCGTTTTGAATTTGCAAAATCCACTCCCGGAGGTGTTATCAAAGCAGCCAATTTTACATAGGGATTCTGTGCAGAAACTTCACAAAATACATCTTTTCTCGGCAGTTGAAACATCTGCTGAGCTTTCACTCTCCACAGAGAAAACAGCTCCTGCTCTGTAAAATCCTCTCCTTCAACTCTCATGCTCTCAAAAGTGGTTTTGCCATTATGTACCAATTTCCAATGAATATGAGGGTAAGCTAATGAAATAGCCTGAACCACTTCAAGAATATAGCCATATTCTGTGGCAGCACGCCTCAAAAAATGACGTCTTGCTGGTACGTTATAAAACAGCTCTTCAATGCGTATCTCAGTACCCACAGGGCCACTATACGGAATAAGACGCGGCTTGTCTTTGAGATGAGCCTCTGTGAGGATCTGAAGCTCCACACCCTCAGCTTCTGCAGAACTACGTGATTTTAAACGGAACTTTGATACCGCTGATATCGAGGCAAGTGCCTCTCCTCGAAAACCAAAGCTCATCAAATCATTTAAATCTTCAAAATGACTCAGTTTGGAAGTAGCATGAGGCAAAACACTATTAGGAACATCTTGAACCTTGATGCCACAGCCGTTATCCTTAACGGTGATGCTATCTCGTCCACCTGCAACAATCTCCACTTGAATATCTGTAGCAGAACTGTCAATGCTGTTTTCTATCAGTTCTTTAACAACATTAGCTGGACGTTCTATCACCTCACCAGCAGCTATCTTACGAATCACTTCATCAGATAGTAAAGATATGGTCATGACGTGTTAACCCCCTAAACTGGACTTACCATGGATTCAAGGTATATCACAGCCTTTCAGAACAGCCAACAACTTAGAGATTTAGGATACCCAGAAATTGCTTTTGTGGGACGCTCCAATGTGGGAAAATCTTCACTTCTCAATGCCCTCCTACAAAGAAAAAATCTCGCCAAAACCTCCAAAACCCCAGGACGCACACAAATGATTCATATGTTCCTGTGGAATAACTCTATCCTCCTTGCAGACCTACCAGGCTATGGCTATCAAAAAACTCCCCATAGTATTTCCAAACACTGGCAGCCACTTATGAGTGCCTATTTTCAAAGAAAAGAACTCAAAGGCACCCTGATTCTTTTAGATGCACGCAGAGACCTCTATGACCATGAAATCACTTTTATCACATCTTTACGCAAAGACATCCAACCCCTACTGATCCTTACCAAATCCGATAAGCTCAACACCTCAAAACTCCAAGCCAAAGTACAACACACCAAAAACATTCTTCAACAATCTCAGCTATCACATATTCCTATTCTTACAAGCTCTGTTCTCAAAAAAACACACCTAGATAAGATCAGACAAGCACTACAACACATGGCCACTCACTACACAGACGATCCTCTCTAGCTGAGAAGCTACTTAGAGTTGCCATATTAGATAGGGTAGTAAAAAACATGTAAACCCCATACTCATATTCTTAATATCCTATATTTTGTTTCAGAGAAATCTTGACTTGATTTCTCATGGATGAGTGTACACTCTAGTGAAAGTAAAACTCTCTCAACCCCTTATGTAGACAGGAATTGAGAGAGTTGAGGTGTGGTTTTTTCAAAAAATTTCAAGCCTAACAACATCTGAAAAGACACCAAGAGTCTCTAGCGTCTCCCCTACATTTAAGCTTGTTGCCAACTAAGTAACTCTTAGAGAATCAAACAAAATCTCTTTTTTAATACCAACTTTATCTTATTTTTTATTAAATATATGATCAATATTCCTTTCATATCATCATTGTTACATTATTTATATAGAGATATTCTATTACATATTCATACAATCACTTACTAAGTTCTTTTTTATTCGAAAAATTCATGTGAGTTATAACTCTCCGATTAAATGCCACTACCTAATTATAAAAGAACTACTTTAAATGATCATGATTAGTTTTTTCACTGTTAAGAGCCTCAACAAATCTAGACACAAACGATCTCATTACCTCCATCGATGCTGTATCCCCAGAAGAAATTTTATTATAAATAACGCCTGGCCGTTGTTCATGATCATCTGGATAGACCTTTTTATCAACAACAACATTGGAACCCGATACTCCAAACTTTGGAACTAATCCATTGAAAGCTTTATATCCAGCTAATTGACTAAATACCCGAGTTTCCTCCCGAGAAAATATTAAACTAATACCCTTTGAAGAAGGATATGGAGGCTTATACAACTTAAACTCCAACCACATCTCACTTATCCCTAAATTTCGAAGGCTTTCTAAAACAGCATCTAATCGACCTCCTAGAAGAAAAGAGTTATCCCAAAATAGCAATGTATTACGACTATCTAACCTATGTCCGTATATTTTATCACCATTTCTTGGCCACCGTTTACCATTATATCCCACCTGCGACAACTCAAAATCGAACACAGGATAACCATTCTTTCGTTCGTCATTGACTAGGGCATGTTCAAAAGTTCCATCGGACTTTTTATATCGAACATATATTGCCACAGAATCATAAAGAACTTTGCAATGTGAATAGTCATCATAATTATGGAAATAAAATATACCTTGAGGATAATGCACATATTGAGAAGCATTAGATTCTGGAAAATTATTAAAAGCACCTAAAGTCACTGGGTCATGATTGTTATACATAATACAAGTTTTTTGTTGTTCATTACTACTACGCTTAGGACCAAGACGACCGGCAAAAGCTACTCCTCCTATTCTACCAATACCAATAAACGGCAAAAATGAATACTTCTCTATGGATGATTTATCTATATTAGCAGAAGCAGCAGCATTAGCTTTTTTTAATTCCGCAGACATTTCTTGATCTATCTCTTTATCTAATCCTGCAAAATCTATATCTTCTTGCGCTTCAGCAGAAGCAACAGATGATACACTTCTAGTAACCGGGGCATTGTCCTGGTTATTACAGCCAACAAGAAGCAAATTAAAAGCGATGAGTGCAACAAAAAATTTATTTAGATATTTCGAAAATGGGGGGGGGGTTAACACAGTGACTTTGCAATTATTTTTTACATTCATTTAATACTCTTCCTTTTTCTTTGTTTGGTTCAATCTTATGATGATTTGTAATGATAATATGTCTTAGTGAATGAAATTCTATAATAAGAAAAGCCTTTCGTTGTTGTTCATGTATATCTACTTATTAGAGACAAAAAAATATCAACTAGCCCATCACCCTTATCGGTAATAGCTTGAGACTTATTAGACATTATTCAATACACATGGAAGGGAAGGGATTTTAAGGCTGTTTGGTATCCTTTGTTCGTGGCATCAGCTCGCAGCTTACGCCTCCATCCAAAATGGAGCCGCAAAATCTACCACTCCACCTTTATGCCATCACCTCAACCTTTTCAAAGTTGCTCATCAAAAATGAAATTTTTGTGTTTCAAATACAAAGCCAAGTTAATAGTAAGGCCTTTCAAAATGCCTGTTTAAATCTTCTAACACTTAGCCGTTAACTTCTCTCGATAGGATTCTCCTTTTAAAAGGATGTGATGGGATGGGTTAATGATTCCATCTATAGCGGCTATCATTGGTGTAACCCGGAAAAAGAGATTTTCTATCTTTGATCCAGAAGATCTTAAAGTAGAGGCTCTGCTGTTTCAATCAGGATACTTACTATTGATCAAGAAATCATAAAAGACTACCGCATATGGTATCATTTAAAGTACCCGAACTTTGAAGTGCAACAATATTTAGTTGATGAACTCTTAGTTCATATTACTGATGATAAAATAACTGATCTTTACCAAGTAACTTGTGAAGATCATTATAACTCCTCACTCACACATGTAACATATTCTAGAATGAGGATGCTTTGAAAGTAGTGATCACACCTTTCAAATGCCAAAAGATGCTTTACCGTCTAGTACTTAGGTTCATTTTTTGTAGATATCAAAATGCTAGAATGTGTTTGGCTGAGCGAGGCAGTATACCATTATTCTACCGCTGTCACTTGATAACATAAAGAGGGATGAGTGCCCTTATCTAAGCCTGCTTGAAGAGCAGGAAGACAGTAAGACATACCTTTAGCTAAGGCTACACGACCCCCTGCTGCATGTAAGGCTAGAATCTTCAGTACTGCAGCAATAGATGGCACCTTTACTGTGACATGAGGATCAAGAGAGCTCAATACAGGCAGATAATCTTCGTAAACACTGACAGGAATAAAAGGCAGAACAACGTGGTCTTCTTTTTGCTCTTTTTCGTGCTCTTTTTCATTGCTCAAAGACTCTAGATCCACCACTGTTTTGGAAGCTGCACTGTCAACAATAGCAAAAAGGATGACTGCTCCAGCAACCAAGGATACTCCCCAACCTAGGATTTTTGTAAGCGGAAAGGAACGTTTCGAGGAGATATATGTATGTGATCTTGAAACAGACACCTGACTATGTGCAGATGAAGATAAAGGTGATAGAGCTTCAGCTGTGTCAACAAGCAGTCTGCGAGTGACACGGTCTGTTCGAAATGTTCTACTAGAGTAAGTAAGGAGTCCTTTACTAGAGGCTCTACGTTCAATGGATTGTAAGAGTTTACTGTAATCTACACCATCACCTTCCGAGAGTTTACCAACAACATTGCGTAATGATCCATTCTTTCCAAGCAAAGAATGAACGTTGTCACCTTTAAAAATTTTATCGATAGTGAGTTGGTATAATGCGCTGTACTGTTTTTGAAGGTCTTTCATATATGTCATATAATTGCCCTTGACCTTAAAGGGAGATAGATCTTTGCCATAAATGATCTGATCAACATCATCCAATATGTCTGTGCCTGTAGATGTCCTCCACAATGCACTGGCTTTATCATACCCTCCTATAGCTGCAAGATGTCTGATACTTCTATTTTGTTTAGCCTTAACATTATAAATGATCTGATTTTTTACCGTTCTTGTACCACCAGACTTGCTAGTAAGTTGTTTTCTCGTGGCAGGAGGCATAAACTCATCCATCGCTTTAAAATATGCCTCAGATAGATCGCCCGTGTCTGTAAATTGCCAGAAAGTGACATCATCATGGAATTGAGTCATCTCTTTAATAAGATCAGAGATGTTTTCCTTTTTTCTCACTAACTCTTCAGCTCGCTTGACAAAAAACTGCCACTCTAACAAAGCTTGCCCTTTCAATTGTTTGATACGATCAACATCATCAAACAAAGACAGCAGTTCCAGGTGCTCGCTTTCCACAAAAGCATTACGATCAAAGAGATCAGAAAACATGATCTTGGCAGATAAAACTTTGTCTTGTGCTAGCAACTGCTTTACTGCCTTAACGTGGCGACCATCCTCCATACCCATACCAGACAAGGCTGCACTGCCAACTCCAGCGGTGATAACTTCAAAGTTTGCTGGAAGTTTTCCATGCTCTGCAAGATAGTCTTCAGCAAGCTTTGCTTTAAGCGTCTCTATGTGTTTTAGATCTTCAGGCTTTAAAGCCTCACCCGGAAGAAAGTTGTAGTTCACTGCACGACCATCAGAATCTTGCAGAGCAGCTACACACGAAGAAGGAAGAAAGTTTTGTGGTGATCTTAAACACGTAACAAAACGAAGATCTTGACCATATTTTTGCAGCACCAATGAATATCTATCATCATAAGCACCATGGAGATCTGATGTTTCCTGCTTATAAGACGTAGAACTCCGACATGAAGATAGCTGCAATATGATACCCATAACACTGATCATTGTAAGTAGAGTTGTAAACCTACAATAAAGGATATGGCTCATAATGTAGTGAGTCATATGATGTGATCCCAGATGTTAAAGCCATAAAAACTTAACACAATAAAACAGCCAAAGACCCAAGTAAGATGGTCCTGTTATAGTCAATGACTATAACGAAACCACTACTACTCGGTTCTGTTCTTGGCATCTTAAATATAGCTTACAAAACAGCTAGCCTAGCTTAAGCACCTGGATTGTCTGAATAGTTTTATGCACAAAAATAGAGGTATATGATATAAAAATTAATCAGAGGTACCATCACGCAAACGATACCAATTATGTTGCCAATATTTGATATTTTCACTGGCAAAAAAAGACCAATTTTCATCAAGATCAACACAGTTTGCATAAGATCCATAATGATTATGATCTCCTGTGGGCAAACATTTTTGGTATTTTTTCAAACCATCGCCGGTACCAGATAATTCTGATGACGATAAACCAAAGCGTTGACTTAAAGGAGTAAGTATCTCCTGAGATAATCGAGATAATACCCTGACATTGGCTCCTAGATCACTTAAGTCACCAAGCTCACTATGATCACTGCTCACAGTAAGAATATCTATAAGATAATCTGAACAAACACCTGCAATACTTTCTATAAAATCCCATAAATCAGCATTCAACACCACTTTACCACCACCAGATCCAGCTTTCCTTTGAAGTGATTTTGCACACATCTCAGCACGCCTGTGATCAACATCAACACCTCTATGAACAAACACCAACGATGAAACACGAACGCCATAACGTAAAGCTTTACCTACCACAAATGTGCCACGCTCAGTGAGGGTGCTGTAGCGAGGATCTCCTAAATGACGACGCATAAAAGGCCATAACGATACCGTACCTTGAGAAGGCATTACAAAGACTTGTCCAGCACCTCCTGGCTCATGTGGGCTACGACAACCACTGGCACAATCGGTATAAGGCGTAAGGACACACACCGCAGGACACATTTTCAAAGAATGGGGCCATCTATCATCACCACTACCGCTCTTTCCATATGCCCCTAAAGAAGGCTTATGTGAAGGCGTCGCTAAATAACCACCCACAAATTGTAACGGCTTATCCCTATCCACAAATGCTGGCACACAGTTGTTTTTAAAATCTTCTATAAAATCACTGCCCTCCACAGCAGAGCGAAGACAGACATTCAAGCGTGCATGCATGCCAAAGTCAGTAGAAGGAGAAAACGATTCACCACGCCCCATATTATGAGATAGGGGAGTCACATAACCACCACTATCCCCTCGCATCAACATCACCAACTGATAATCACTGGCTGCATCTTTTGCTAAGATGTTTGATATAACAGAAAACCAACTCCCCCCATAACTCATAGCTGGAAACAACCATACAGATAGAGCCAAACTACACAACATCGTAAGATGCCAAAGCTTGTGTTTACACAAAACACCACTTTTTAACATACAAACCTCTATCTCTATTCATGATCTTAAACAATACTCACACACGCACACCGTAACGCTTTATATAGTACTATTACACACGGTATATATGTTTTCTTTAGTCCACACACCCACAAAACACCTATTGTGAAATATTAAGGATGAAGTATTTAAGATCATTACCCTATGGCCAGCTACTCATAAATTGTCCTTAACAAGTCCTTAACGATAACCGGCCTTGTCCATCAACTTAATGGCTTCTTGCTGCTTTTGTCCAGCAACAGACAAGGGCATAGATGATGTAACAAACCTTCCCCACTGCTCAAGCAATGGATCCCACTTCACATCCTCTACCACAGGATATTCAAGATTCAAAGAAGCAAACATGGATTGAGCTTCATCGGCTAGCAAATAAGCTAAAAAATCCTTTGCTAGCTTCACTTTCTTCGTATGCTTAAGAAGTCCCACACCACTGATATTGACATGCACTCCAAAAGCTTCTTCCTGAGTACTATCTTTAGGTTTAGATTTATCCTTAGCAGCACTTCTAGAACTCACTGCACTGGTCTGGGTAGCTTGACTAGAAGGCTGGCCTGGCCAGAAAATCTTGACACGAAACTTAGGGTCTTGTTTAAGCAACCGGCCATAATAATAACTGTTGGCTATAGCCACTGCACACTGTCCTGCAGCCACAGCCTCAATAAGTTTGGTATCCGATGAAAACACCGGAGCAGCTAAATTAGCAACCCAACCTTTCACCACTTCCAATGTTTTTTCATAGCCATACTGAGATATCAACATCGCCACAAGTGATTGATTATAAACCTTCTTAGATGTTCTCATACACAGTTTGCCCTTAAAGCGAGGTTCAGCAAGAGCAGCATATGTACTTAACTCAGAAGGTTTGATTTTATCTGGATGAAAAAACAATGTACGGGCCCGCAAAGACACCCCCCACCAATAACCCTCACTATCACGGTAAGGAGCTGGCACTTTCTTCTCTAAAGCCTTATCACTCACCGCTTGCAATATACCAGCTTCTTTAGCTGCCCAAAGATTTCCAGCATCCACTGTCATGAAAAGGTCCGCTTCCTGACGCTCCTTCTGTGCTGTGATTTTGGCAAGTAACATACCAGCCTTCGCTGTATGATACGTCACCTTCACACCAGTTTTTTTCGTATAAGCATCTATCACCGGCTTAATAAGCTCCTCATTACGAGAAGTGTATAAAACCAGCGTTTTATTATCCGTAGATGATTGCCCATAAGACACCATACTCACTAGAACAAAACCTGCCAAAACACACCCTAAAAGTCGCCATACATATACTCTCACATCTATCTCCTTAACCTGTCTTTACAACATTTACCAAACCAAAAATGATGTTTTGTGTTGATTGTCATGTCATCAACACATCAAAAAATGTCATGTATTTCAAATCATCCACACATTTATATACCTTGAAATAACAAAGCTTAGCAGAAAGATATTGAAAATCAATCTCAAAACAACAAGGCTATATTCTAAGTACAACACCTCTTTTGTTTTAGCGCTGATAAAAGATGAGGCTGATGAATGGGTATTTCTTATCCTCTAGATCACTTTAGAAAGCAACCACTCCATCCGTTACAGCAGGTGGCATGCATTACATCATGCATCACTAGACACATCATATGCGCTATTCTTAAACTACCTATAAGGATACATATGCCTGCTCAAGCACGGAAAAAGAAGTCTTCTAAAGCACTTTTGAAGAAGGCCACATGGAAAGATCTTGATAAGATCTTAGAACATCGCAAACACAACCTTATGCAACTCTATGGTAAAAAGCTTGGAGATGACGGTGTAGAAGCGTTATTCAATGCCACAACACAAGCTAGAAACTTTGAACAAACCATGGAAAAAGGCACCGTGCATCTGTTTTATAACACCGCTGCTGAGCTCATGGGGCATATCCAGATGAAGTATTCCATTATATCAGGAGATAATGGAGTAGGGAAAATGTTGAGTTTTTCCCTTGATCCAGATTACCTAATGGAAGATACCTTTGCTGTTGGACTAGCAGATGTGGAACAAAGAGCCATAGAGGCTGGGTGTTGTAAAATCAAAGGCACAGCTTCTTACAAAGAATTTCAACTGATTAAGCCCTTTGGCTATAGCATTGCTGCCCCAAAATATCGCCATAGCTTTGGCAATATCAGTGTCAATTTTATCCCTTTTTCAAAAACTCTCTATTTTCCTAAATTCTAGCTCATTGACGAAACCTTCACCACATCGTCACAAATGTGTTATAAAATCCTCACAGGAGGCGATGTAGCTCAGTTGGTTAGAGCGATGGATTCATAACCCAGAGGTCGGCGGTTCAAATCCGCCCTTCGCCACATCTTCACTTCACAACACAACACAACACAACACAACACAACACAACACAACACAACACAAAAAATAACCCTCCCTCCTTAAACATCCCCCCCATACAGCGTCATTTTGCCAATTTCTTGACACTTAACGCCAATTTCTTGACACTTACCCCCCCAAAACCTGACTATTATTTGACACACCTCTTTAAAAGAGCTGTATCAAAACAACACGAATATTTGACCACTAGGCAAAATATGACTCTTCTGACAACCTTCATAGATGTTGGCACGGTTCTTGCTAGATCTTGCTCGTCTCAACAACACACTATCTATTTTTGGTCAGGGAGAGCTTTATGCAGCAGTCACGTTTTTCTATCAATGCAAAGAACCGCATGGTCCACTCACGCTCCATAGTAGGAGGCACACAAAGCTATCTAAATCTTGTGCAACAGAAACGAGGACTTGTGGAGGTCTCTCACAGAAAATATGATTTGTTTCATAGCTCTGATCCACAAATGAAACGCCTTCAAGAAAAGATCTTTACCTTATCCTCTCGGACCTCACCTATATTGATCTCCGGTGAGCAAGGAACAGGAAGATCCATGATAGCTAAAACACTGACACAGTACTTTGCTCAAGATGAACAACTCCCTTGTGTTGAGTTTTTTTCTGCGCAACATGAAAACGCAACCCATGACAAAATCATCTTTGGCAAAGACGGCGAAGAAGGCTGCTGGCAAGCAGCCGCTGGAGGCTTTCTGATTATTGATAATCTTGCCGATCTGTCCTTAAATCTGCAAAACAAACTCTATAAAACACTCGCTGATAAAGAAAACAAAAAGCCTAGCTCACTGAGTAAGCATCCACTACGAGTGATATTTATTGCCTCTCATCGCATATCTGAACTCGCTGAAAAAAACAAAATCAAATCCGACCTCTATCACCTTCTTTCCACAACTCACCTACGTATCCCACCTCTCAGACATAGAACACAAGATATCCCTTATCTTTCTGAAATTTTTCTTGCCAAACTCAGCAAAAACCAAAATCGCGTCTCCATATCCGGTGAGGCTATGGCCATGCTCTCCAATTATGGCTGGCCGGGCAATGTCACAGAACTCCATAAAGTACTTAACGAAGCTTTTGAAAAATGCACTGGAGATCGTCTCAATAAAGAACATCTACCTCTTAAAGAAGAAACCCGAACCGTTACCATAGGAGATGATTGGATCAAAAATCTTCCCGTGGGACAAGCTTTACGTACTGTGGAAACACACTTTATTCTTGAAACCATCAAAGCCCATCAAGGCAATCGTACTTATGCAGCAAGAACATTGGGCATCAGTTTGCGAACACTGCGTAATAAAATCAATGAATTTACCGTAGAAGGCTATGAGGTCATGTCACCACAATCAGGAAGACGCTCCGCTTCCGCTTCATAAGGATAGCTCTGTGAATGCCAAACCACCCCAGATCTTTCACAACAAAGTCGGCGTGGTAATGGGGGTAGCTAATCGCTTCTCCATTGCCACCGGCATTGCCTCTGTTCTCCGTGATATGGGTGCTGAGCTCATCTTTAGTTATCTGCCAGACACCACAGGAAAAATGGCCACACGTGTCAATAAAGTTCTATCTCCTTGGAATATCACCTTAGTAGAACCTTGTGATGTTCTCGATGATCAAAGCATCCATGCTTTTTTCACAAAGGTCCAGCAAACCTATGGACATATCGATTTTCTCGTTCATTCCATCGCCTATGCTCCCCTTGAAGATCTCAAACAAAAAACCATCAACACCTCAAGACAAGGTTTTCTTAAAACCATGAATGTGAGTGTCTATTCCTTTCTTGCCTGTGCACAAAAAGCTGCTCAACTCATGAATCAAGGAGGAACCATCCTAACCATGAGCTACTATGGTGGTCAAAAAGTGGTGCCAGGATATAACGTTATGGGCATTGCCAAGAGCGCTCTTGAAGCTGCTGTAAGATACATCAGCTATGATCTTGGTGCTAAAGGCATACGCGTCAATGCCATCAGTGCAGGGCCCATCAAAACCTTAGCTGCTTCTGCTGTAGGAGTCAGTAAAATGCTCAAACACTACGAAGACATATCACCTCTGCAAAGCACGGTGAGTCAAAAACAAGTGGGAGAAAGTGCTGCTTATTTGCTCAGTCATCTATCCAGTGGCACCACAGGAGAAGTGGTGCATGTTGATGGAGGCTACCATATCATGGGATTGCATAAAGCTGACGAAGCTACAAAAACATCATAAACTTTTGTGTAATGGGTATATGATGTATCACGCATTAATGCATCAACACATTAATGCATCAAAGACAGCAAAAAATGAAACTATACCAGCATACAGACCAAGCTAGCATGCTTACCATCCACCTTTGAAAAAACTCTTTTTAAAACTCTACTGCCGCTCTTTTCTACGGACTCCCTTGCCATGAGCACCACACCATCTACAGCACATATTCGCAATTTTTGTATTATTGCTCATATTGATCATGGCAAATCCACCCTAGCTGATCGACTTATTGAAACCACTCAATCTTTAGAACAACGGGAGATGAGTGATCAGGTATTAGATAGTATGGATTTGGAAAGAGAACGTGGTATCACCATCAAAGCACAAAGTGCTTCCATGTCTTATCAAAGACATGGAATAACCTATCAACTCAACCTTATTGATACCCCAGGACACGCTGACTTTAGCTATGAAGTCTCTCGCTCTCTAGCAGCATGTGAAGGGGCATGTGTAGTGGTGGATGCCTCACAAGGCGTGGAAGCACAAACCATTGCTCATGCCAACCTAGCCACAGAAGCTGGTCTTAGCTTGATTCCCGTACTCAACAAAATCGATCTACCTCATGCTGATTGCCCAAGAGTAGCCATAGAAGTCGAAGATGAACTGGCTCTTGAAGCCACTGATATTGTCTATACCAGTGCCAAATCCGGCATCGGAATTGAGGATCTACTAGAAGCCATTATCCAACGCATTCCCCCTCCCAAAGATCATGCCCAGCAACCTTTTCGTGGCCTGATTTTTGATAGCTGGTTTGATGCTTATCTCGGAGCTGTCTCTTTAGTGCGTGTGGTATCTGGTCAGATCCGACAAGGCGAGAAAATGCGGATGATGTCCACCCAAAAATCTTTTGATGTCACCCGGATTGGTCGTCTTACGCCAAGACTGGTTCTCATCAAAACCCTCAAATGCGGTGAAGTAGGATGTCTTTCTGGTTCCATCAAACATGTCCAAGATACCCGAGTAGGTGATACCATCACCACCACTCATAACCCTGCTACCACACCTTTAGAAGGATTTCGTCCCTCAAAACCGTTGGTATTTGGCGGCGTTTTTCCTCTTGATGCCAGCGATTATCCTACCCTCAAAGATTCTTTGGAAAAACTCTGTCTCAACGATGCTGCCCTCACCATTGAGCCAGAAAACTCCGGTGCTCTCGGAATGGGCTACCGGGTAGGATTTTTAGGCCTACTGCATATGGATATTATTCAAGCACGTCTTGAACGGGAATATGGCTTAGATTTGATATTTACCGCACCTTCCGTGATCTATCATGTCCATACTCTTGATGGAGAAACTCTGCATGTGGAAAATCCAGCAAAACTACCTGATCCCACCAAAATGGATCGCATCGAAGAACCTTACGTGCATATGACCATTCATACTCCCGAAAAGTACATAGGTCCTTTGATCACTTTGTTACAGTCACGGCGAGGCATTCAACAAAATATCGACTATGGAGGCGGCCAAAGTCGTAGAGTTCAACTGGTTTACTCACTTCCCATGAATGAGATGATTTTTGATTTCCACGACAAACTCAAATCTCTTACCCAAGGTTATGGATCCATGGACTATGAAATCTCCGGTTATCAACCCGGCGATCTCGTCAAGCTCGAAATTCTTGTTAACAGCGAGCCTGTGGATGCTCTAGCTTGCATCACCCATAAAAGCACCTCCCAATTACGAGGACGCGTACTCTGCAAAAAACTCAAAGAACACCTCTCAAGACATATGTTTAAAATTGCTATTCAAGCAGCCATAGGGAAAAAGGTGATTGCCAGAGAAACTCTCTCTGCTCTAAGAAAAGATGTTACAGCAAAATGTTATGGAGGAGATATCACCCGTAAACGCAAGCTCTTAGAAAAACAAAAAGAAGGTAAAAAAAAGATGAAAGCCATAGGCAATGTCCAAATACCCAAAAATGCCTTTCTTTCTATCCTCAGCCTCGATGAATAAATGAACACATAAAATACCCGAACATATTCCTAAGCCCATAAGATAAGCCCATGAGATAAACAATGAAATGAACCCGATCACTCCATGTATTTTTATTTATGAGTGCCTAAGAGTAAACAACAATGCTAAAATGATAAAGGACTCAAAGAGATGCCGTCATATATCAAGGATATTTATGCATATGAGATTTCATGACAAGATATTATCCTCATAAGTAAGGAAAATGCCCATGAAGCACATAATACAGCACCCCATACAGTACATAGCTCACAACATGACCACCACCAGCACAGTCATGACAGTCATGACAGCCATTACTACAATAAGCTATATTCTGACAACAACTCTCACCACATCTGTACTAGCTTCTCCCAAAGATCACCTAGAGGCTGATTCTTCTGCCAACTCCAATATCTATCTACTCAAACATGATGATCAGTTCTACGATCTCACATTCCTCCCTGAAGCTCACCACTCAGATTCCGCAGATACACACAACACCGAGCTGATCTTTTTTCCCCATAACCCAAGCCAGTTACAACACCTTGCTGTGGGAGCAACACTACCTATCAGTGCTGCCACTTGGCTTAACAGTTATCCATCAAAACAAGCTGTATGGAATCCTCTTTTCAAAAAACTGTTTCAAGCCCTCCGCTTACCCTATCCACACATACAAACCGTGGGGTTATCGATGATGGGACTTGCAGGATGGAGCATGGTAAGTGGTTATCTTGTGGGCAAACGCTATCTTTTACAAAACGACGATGTCTTTGCTAGCGAAAACAGCCAAGACACACCTGCCATATCCTCATCCTCTCTGACTACAACATCTGATTTGGATGAACCTCACGGCCCCCATCAAGTGCCACCACATCCTTTGAGTTTTTTAACAGAATTCGTACAAAAAAATCGCCGTACATCACGCCCCATTATGCGACGTGTTCTGGTCCATGACAAAAAACCCGTACTCTATGAGCTCCAAAAAAACACCTTCTTTGAGCTAGGAAGCCCCCATTTTTACTTTGCCCTCAAACAACTCTATCATCACCATCTTGATGAGTCAGAAGATGCTTGGCAAGATTACAAAGTATCTGTGGAGCAAAGTGTTGATAAGATGAACAACAATCCCACAGAACTATATATCCCCGAAGGCTACAAAAAAGTCACAGGTGGTCATATCCGGCTTGCTAAAAAACATATAGCTTTAGGATTGCGGTATAAATATGTTGTTGATAATACAGCATATCTATTTTTTAACCGAGTGTTAGCACCACCCAAGCCTAATCAAGGCCACCTCCAACCACATCCTTTAGATATTACCCCTTTTACCCACATTCCCGAAGGTGAGCCACCACGACGTGTTCTCCTCAAAAAGAACGCTGTCCCTTTATATGAACTTGAAAAAGGGAGATTCTATGAATTAGGCAGCTATCTTTATGAAGACACACTCCAAAAACGCTACCGATTTGCTTATTTCAAGAATGATCAAGAGATCCAACAAGGCCTTCTTGAAGACCAACACCGGTTACCTCATTGGAAAGAGATTTCAGAGCAACTCGATGAAGAAACCGAACGTGTCTTAGATGGCACACTGGACCCTTACATACCTAAAGGATATATTGTGGTCCTTAACAGTGATATTCGTTTGTATAAGGATAACCTACTTTTTGACAAAGGCGCCTATTTCTTCCATCAATCCAGTAATCCTTTTCTTGCTGGAAGATACTTTATCGATGAAACACCTCAGGGCAAAAAAGGACGCTCTCATGACGGTGATTCTCACTCCGACATTGGCGTCCCAGGCATGTGGTAAACCATGTGATAAACACGTCCTCCTTGCTTCACCTTCACAAAACAGTGAGCAAAAAGGATCATTTCTAAATAGGAGGTAAATTAATAGGTGGAAAATAACGTTTTTTTTCATCATAAGGAGTCTGGTCTATTTCCACATTTCCCACATTAAGAGGATTCGTTAAAAGAATCTTCTGCTCTGTGCCCTCACTGTCTTTTATGGTCACTGAGGAAGGAAAATCCACACCAGGACGTGCATGTCTTGGATGCCATTGTTTCGTACTCCACCCTGGCACAACGCCAATTTCAAAAAGAAAATGCCGCACAGCAGGACCGATATATTTGGCACCATCAAAATCTGTAGGAATGAGCCAAGTTTCTTTTGCTGAAGCTGGCATAAATCTCTTCAGATAATGCTGTACAGCACACTGTTCATAGCCAAGATGATCCATACCTTTATATTTTAAGCCGGTATACATCTTCTTCCACGAATCTTGAATGCCATAATGTCCCCACTGATTTTGTTGAACGTAGGCATCTTTCCAAGCATAGGCAAAGGTGTCAGGGGTCCATGAGAAATCTTTATCAATACAAGGATTTGGATACCTTCCTGCTACTTTTTGGGTACTGAGACGTTCGCATTTTGAGGCATTGTTTTTGGTCCACCAAAACTGAGATGCACAAAAATCCATCCCACCCTTTTTCCCTATTAATCCTAATCCGCCCTGGCCACAAAGTCTTTCGGCATTCCATGTTCCATTATTGATGGAATGCTGCAAACCAATTTGGAAATAGCCATAACACCGACCAGGAGAACAATGAGGTGTGGAAAACAAAAATCCTGGCCCACTGCTCCATTCATCCATATCCATAGCCGATTCAAAATCCTTTATGGTGGCAAAAAAACCAGCGGGATCAATCGGACGCTCACGATTACGGGTCATATTAAGAAGCATCTGATAGGTGTTAACCAGAATGTGCCTAGCTTGATCATCTGTAACAGGCGATGAGTCCCTGGCAGCTTTGATAGCTTTATTGGCACCATTTTCAAAGCTTAAAAACAAATAATTTCTAGGGTCTTTCTTCTCTGGTAAAGCTGTAAATGTCTGATTATAACGCTGAATCATGGTAGAAAAAATCTCTTTGGATCTTTCATACATATCCGGGTAAATATCATCACAACGCATCTCCGACCCATCTATACTTGTAATCGAAGTAGCTTGCAGCTGCGATGACGATCCACCACCTACCACTCCGCGTTGCTGTTCTAAACACCCTGCCATCAACAGCCATCCACTTATACCCACACATAACCAACCTATTCTTATTATCATTATCATCATATGTGTCATATCCCATCGAAAATGTAGCTAATGAATACCCTATAAAGAATCTGACCTGAGTTTTGATGTGTTCTACAGAACACATTTCAAGTCAGTGTATGTTGCCATAACATACACTGTGCAAGCTACCGCTATCGCCATCCTCATCCACTTGTGTCTAAATGATAGATCTCACCTGGGCAAGCAAGCCCCATTCCACTGATCTTACCCATACCCCCACGCCAAGCAAGCACAATCACTCTTATCGGTTTTTAAAGTTTGATTCTTAAGTAACCGCTCATTTAGCTAGAACACAAGCCCCTTTTATGTGTATATACAGAAACCACAATAAGGCTTTTTAAGCACATATCATGATCACTTCATTGACACATAAGACAAAGAAATAGCTCACAGATAACAGGATCAAGACACGTAACTATCATGACACCATTGTTTCAAACACCCACTTGGCCTTATCATAGCACTTATGTACGTAAGCTAATGTGCTTTACGCTAAGATAAAAAGAAAAATGTCATGTATGATGGAAAATCTTTAGTAGGTAAGTGCTGTAGCAAAGTGCATGCAGAAACATAGACCATAACCTAAAACAACACCATGAGAATGATATGTCGCAGCGTATAATGGGAGTGATCTTAGCGGGAGGGAAAGGATCACGTATGGAATCACCTCAGCCTAAATCTTTACATAGAGTGCTGGGTAAGCCGATGTTGTGGCATATTGTTAAGGCACTGAAAAAAACCTCCGTATCACCACTCACTCTGATATTAGGCGAGCATCACCGCCAAGAATTTGATGACATCCTTTCTACTTCCACCTTTGATGATATTGCTGTGTGTTTGCAAAAAGAATCTTTAGGCACAGCTCATGCCGTTGGTTGTAGTGGTTATATGCTCACAGGAATAAAGCTACCTAAATATGTTTCAGGGCGCTTACTCAAGCCTTCATCTTCATCTTTATCTGTTCATGATTCTCTTTTAGTATGCCTCGGTGACACACCAGCTCTAAGTGTCACGGAATTAAACAGATGTATACGTGAACATGTGAAACGTCGTAGTGATTTGTCTTTGATTGCCATGCGCCTAGCACATCCTTATGGCTATGGAAGAATCTTACTAGATACGCAAAATCATGCCTGTGGAATAGTGGAAGAACGTCATGCCAATGCGTCACAAAAAGCCATTGATTTATGTTACTCAGGGGTGATGGTGGTACGCGTATCATCTTTGTTTTCTTGGCTTGCAGATGTATCTTTACAGCCTGATAAGAAAGAATATTATCTCACAGACATCATAGCCATTGCCTACGCTCAACAAGCCGCCACGTATTTGCATATCACTGCAGAAACTCAGAGTTTTATGGGAGTGAATACGCCACAGCAACTTGCTGCAAGTGAAGAGTATATGCGTCATAGGCAGAGATATACCGCTCACAGTGATCATGATCAAACAGCTAAGACTGATGTTTTTCAATGCAGATAAGCAAGGAGAGATATGTGTGGCATTTTTGGGGTGGTAGGAACAGAAGCTTCTATCACAGCGCTACCACAAGCAACACAACAACAACATTCACATACCACCAAAGATATCCTTTATGCTGGTTTAAAAAAGCTCGCATACCGAGGCTACGATTCTGCAGGCATAGCCTTACTGAGCTCTGCTGTTGACTCAGATGAAACCCAAAATGCTAAAATCAGTATCCAAAAGAGCTCTGGAAAACTCCATAAGCTCAAGCCGCTGCTGGACTACCTACCTGAAAACTCTTATTGCGGTATCGCTCATACCCGTTGGGCCACTCATGGACCAGCAACCTCTATCAATGCTCACCCTCATCGTGCTCCTGGTTTAGCCATGGTGCATAACGGTATTATAGAAAATTACATAGACCTTAAAGCTGACCTACTTAGCCGCAATCAACATATCAGTGGCGGTATCACCTTGATTTCTCAAACCGACACAGAAGTAGCTTTGGCGTGTTTATATGACATTTACCAACAGCTAGGCGATATGAAACAAAGTGTGTTAAAACTTGTTTCTCAGCTCAAAGGGCGTTTTTCCTTTGCTATCTTATGTGATGATGATTGCCACAAGATCTATCTTGTTAAGATGGGCTCTCCTTTGGTTTTGGGAATGCCAAGCCAGCAAGAAGGACAAAATGATGTTTATTTTTGTGCCTCTGATGCTTTAGCCTTTCGGCGTTACACAAACCAAGTGCTTTTTTTAGAAGATGGTGATGTGGGAGTTCTTTCACAGGCAGGATATCAGCCTCTAGCCGGTCCTCACAGCAAAGATGGGGGCTTGATAAAGCAGGGACATCAACAGCTCAGTGATGATTTTTGCGATACCACTAAAGGTGCGTATTCTTCATTTATGTACAAAGAGATGCGTGAGCAACCAGTTGTGCTTAGCCGTCTTGTGGCACGATTGTATGATGGCAAGAAAATCCAAACCCAAGAACTTGCCTTAGATCAACTGGATCTTGACCGCATCACTCATATCCATCTGGTAGGCTGTGGCAGTGCTTATTTTGCAGCTTCTGTGGGACAATATATGATGGAATCTCAATTACGTATGCCTGCTCATGCAGCCCTAGCTAGTGAGTATCGTTATCGATCTCCTTTGATCACGCCTCATACTTTAGTGATCGCTGTATCGCAATCAGGAGAGACCGCTGACACTCTAGCTTGTGTACAGTATGCGTGCGAACAAGGAGGGCAGGTCTATGCATTAAGCAATGTGGGTTATTCATCGATTGTACGCAGCTCTCATGCAGCTTTTTTAATGGAGGTGGGCCGTGAAATTGGCGTTGCATCAACCAAAGCCTTTACCGCTCAAGTACTGTCTTTATTCTTCATGGCAACAGCTCTCGCTGAACGCAAAGGTTTGATGATTTCAGCTCAACAGGCTAAAGACTTAAAATCCCTTCCTATGATGTTAGAAGCTGTTTTCGATCAAGAAACAGCGCTGCAAACTGTGGCTAAGATGTTACATCGTGAAAATAGCTGCTTATTTGTAGGCAGACATCTCAATGCCTGGATTGCTTATGAAGGGGCTTTGAAGATGAAAGAAATATCCTATATTCATGCTGAAGCCTATCCTGCTGGAGAGCTTAAGCATGGCCCTCTTGCTTTAGTGGATGCTTACATGTGTGTTATAGCCATCATCTCACCAGGCAAGCATTACGATAAAATGCTCTCTAATATCGAAGAAATTAAAGCTCGAGGTGGTCGAGTGTTTGCTCTGACAGGCTTACATGATCATATAGGAAATGGCATAGGAGATAATAAACTATCCACTTTAACGGAAAAAGTGATCACCTTACCTCAACTAGCCACTGCACCACTACAAAGCCTCATCTATACCGTTGCTTTACAGCTGCTGGCTTATCACAGTGCCACTTTGTTAGCTTATGATGTGGATCAACCACGCAACTTAGCCAAATCTGTCACTGTGGAATAGTGATGATGGATATCATCACTAAAGCTTTTCATATGCTTAAAAATATGCTAACTAACTTTTTCTTAAAGACTTTTTTCAGTCTTTAAGAAAGTCTTTTTTTCATACATCATTCATAGTGGTTAACATGATAGATCGTTATCTATTCCCTCAGTTTCATAGAGTATTGATGTTAGTTCTACTCTGTGTAGGATGTTCTACCGATACAGCTCATCAAGAAACATCAAAAGAAACATCTCATTTACATGGTGTGGCTGGAGGAGATGGTTATGTTTTACGTTTAAAAAACCTACCAACAGAGTTAAAGCCAAAACACCCTCGGCCAACACATCTGCGTTATGTACTGAATATTCCAACGTCTCATTTTGAGTCATTTTTTATTTTTGAGTTATGCAAGTCCGGCCTGCAAAATCCCACATTTCTGGATGAATCTTCATGTTTTAATCCCTTTATGACAACTTCAGGTCCTTTGGTGTTAAATCAACACAATATCAACGATGTTTTTGATTTACCCAGACGTTTAGGCATTGTTGTAGAAGATATAACGACCCGACTCGCACCTATGGTGTATTTTGTTATGGATCATCAAGTGGAATCATTTCTCGGTGTTTCTGCCGTGGTGGCAGGGTCCTGGTTAGGAGCAAATCATGTCATGGATCGATATAATCGAGCTCAAAAACTCGCTCTACGTTTTTCGCGCTCACATCAGCACCTCATCCATCCGCAACTCTTGCCTTCCATCAAAGCTGCCCATGAATTACAACCCACTCCTGCTTTAACTGCAGCTATGAAGAAATCACCTCATTACGTAACAAAAGGTGGAACCATGAAGCGAGCTGTAAAGATGTTAGAGCTGCGTTTACTCACCGAAAAGATCCTTTCGGTGAGTGGTAAAATGTTCAGCACTGCTGTATTTACGGCTGGGGCAATGGTTGTAGGATATTTTGTACTTCCCGAAAATGCCAGACAATTTGTGCGCCAAACAACTACAAAAGGAGCAAAAGCTATTTTATCTAAAGCTAAAAAAAGTGCTGATCATATGCTATTTTTTGCCTTAGAAAATAACTCATTCACTTCGTTTGCACCACTAGAACGTCACACATTACAAAAGATGGCTCTTGGCCTCAATGAATCTCCTGTGTTCACTCCTAAACAAGATCATCTCATCACCTCCATGGTGTCACTGCCCTTTTCTGTCTTAGAGTTGATACCAGCTCTTTATGATATGATGCTTTCAAAACGCATGTCTCTTAAAATAGACCTCACCTCTTACTGTCTGCCTTCTTTACTTGAAGGCGAAAAACAATGCCATTCTTTGCTGTAATGGGACATCCTACTTAAGTTTTATGGTCTTCAATCCGATCGGTGGTCGAGCTTTGACTCACTAAAGACCGAGCCCGAGAGCGCCGGTTTTTGCAGATGGTATGAATCATATAATCTGCATGATTAGATAAAACTCTCATCACTTCAATAAAGAACTCCATACTCATGTCGGATCAAACCATACAACGTCGCATTGAAGCCATGAAACGCCAACGTATTGCCTCACAAAAAGTTGTTAATCTCAAAGATTATAAAAATTTGCGTGGATCACATGTGGGACGTAAGAACGTATTAGTGGTTGATGATGACCAAATGATTCTCACAGCTTTAAGTCGCGTCCTTGGAACTCGCGGCTATCACGTGGTTGTGGCAAGTGATGGCATGGGTTTGTCTCGAGCTTTAGAAAATTCCCGCTTGCATCTGTTTATATTAGATATTCATCTGCCATGGGTGAATGGTTTTGAACTGTGTCGTTTGATTAAGTCTCATCCCACTTATCGAGGTCTGCCATTGATTTTAATGTCAGCATTCGCTGAAAAAGAAGATATCAAACGCGGCTTCGATTGTGGTTGTGATGAATATATTGCAAAGCCTTTTGATATGCAGCATATTGTGGAAACAGTGGATGCAGCATTGGTCTAAAATGTCTCTTTTTAACCCCCCTTGACTCGCCACTAGCCATCACATTATGCTAAAGTTTTAAGCAATGATGAAAAGGGTTATAAGATAAGATCCATCATTGATGATCCTGGTTAGCTCAGTTGGTAGAGCAGGTGACTGTTAATCACTTGGTCGGCGGTTCGAGTCCGTCACCAGGAGCCACTTTTTTGTACAAGTACCCACAAGATCTTAGCGCTTTCTTTTTCGCTCTGTTTTACACGTTGATCTTGCCATCCTATTCATACACTTTTGTGATTTTGTATGAATCAAGCATGTAAAAAACCCAACATCTTCATCAGTATGGCTTCTATAATCTTTTTGGCCATCATCCGATATCAAGGCCATAAAAACTCAAAAACTGCGATAATGTGCTTTGATCAGAATAGCTCATAGCGTAGCTCGTTGGAGAACACCCATGCCCCATGATGATGATTTTAGCGAAGAATTTTCTCCCAAACGTCCTCTTAGTGAGGATTTTGCAAAAGATTTTTTAGAAAAAACAGACCCAGAACCTCACAGCGAAGCTACTTTTGCGGCTTTATTAAATGCCACAAAAATGCAAAGTCAGGCAAAGCATAAAGAAGATCTGGCGGCTCCTCACACAAAAGAGCACAAAAAGCCTGTCTTTAAATCTAAACACAAAAAAACTGAGCCATTAAAGATTGATCTTCATGGCAAAACTCTCCGCGAGGCCATTGATTATCTCCAACGTACCTTAGATAAGATTTTATATCAAAAGGGATATGTATATGCCAAGGTGATAACAGGACGGGGATTGCATTCCAAAGAGAGTGGTGCTGTATTGGTAGAAAAGGTCCATGATTATGTGAAATCACATTACCACCAAGAAGTGGTATTCTTAGAAGATTCCCCTGCCCATTCTATGGTAAATGGCATCGCTGTACGAGGTCATTTCCATGTTGAACTCTCCTTAACATCATAACTCACACACATAATATCTATTATAGCTATATATAGTAACTCTTAAAACACCAAGACACCCTCCATGGTCTCCGAATATAAACATGTGTTTCGATTCTTTGCCCATTTTGATGGCTTATGGCATATACAGCCCAAAGAGCTTTATCATATGAGCACAGTCCTTAAACTCAGCTCTGGAACCGTTGTGGAGCTATGTGATGGCAAAGGACACCTGGCAAAAGTGGCATTAAAGCAAGTCAGTCGCAAAGATGCCCATTTTGATATCATCACATCATCTCATCACCTCAAATCTGATCCACGTGTATCTTTATGTGTAGCCTCAAAGGTCAGTCTTAGCGACTTAAGTGAATGGATCCCACCACTCACACAACTCGGAGTAGATACTCTTAGTTGGATCAACCCCACCCCCCTAAACACATCTGCCAAAGAACGTCTGCATCGTGTGGCTATATCAACCATCAAACAAGCCAAAACTCCTTATTTTATGAATCTTTCCACTGAAACTTCACTTGCTGATCACTACACACATCATAGCAACTCATGTGATTGTTTCGTCCTTGATCCTCAAGCACCACTGCCACTCATTCATCATCTGATGCATCTTACACCAGCAACACCTTTAAAGTCCTTAGTGTTTTATCTTGGCGGCTCAGCAGGCTTTAACAAAGAATCACGCCAGTTACTTAAAGATGTCAAGGCAGGCACTTTATCACCTTACATTCTTAAAGTATCTACAGCATTGATCAGTACAGCAGCTTTATGTCAAGGCGTGTTGGCTACACAGAAGCTTTCGAAAATGTGATATCAGAGAAGCTCCATATCACCAAGCCCACTACCAGATAACTGCTTAGAAAATTGGATATCTTTGGTGGGCATGGCATTATAGCGATGATCACCACTTTGAAAGGTTTCTTGATACGTAGGACAAGAAAAATAATTAAAATCTTTTGCAAAAGGCACCTGATTACATGTCAGAGGTGTTCCTTTAGGTAATTCAGGAAGATGAGCATCTTGGACCTGAGGCTTTCCTCGAGCACGAGTTTTGGTGTTATGGGTTTTAGCATGACGTTGTATTAAAAGACCACACTGATTTTTAAATTCCATATTTTGCGTTTTACGATTAAACGTTCCGTGACGAATGTAATGAGGACAACGGCTATGGTTCATATTCCGGTTCATATTCCGCTCCTGGTTAAGAAAGGATGATCAGAGTAGAAAAGCCTCACATAAAAATACATCTTATTGCCATTCTCTATAGACAACTCATAGACAGCTCATAGACAACTTATAGACAATGTCTGCCAAGTGACTTACAGGTAACAGTAATAGCTTTAGACCAGTACACAAAGTGACATTATGTAACAAACCGCAAATATACTTGTGACTACACACGATCCTTGTAAAGATCATCTCACCTAAGGACCGTCTCTATGACTTTTTGAGTTTATATGTTCACAGATTTTAAAAGAATGTGACACACCCAGGCATCACATCTCAATACTTATTTATATGAGCTTATATGAGCTAGCTTATACAAGCTTATATGAGCTATATATTTTATATGAGCTATATATGAGTTATAACATTCTACATGCGTTTTCTTATTATGCGTTCTTATAAGTAACCGGATGGCTACAAGCACCCAGTCAGTGTTTTTTCAGTATGCTGGTCAGTATGCTTTAGTGTGCTTTATGTATCTGTATCCTTGTGTGTCTCGGGTTTTTTTGTTCTTGTTTTTGCTCTGGGTCGCTCTTATTTTTATGCTTGTGTTCTTAGGTAACGTAATATTGCTCATGCATCATACGCATCATGCTCAAGTATGGGAATTGATCCCTTTTGAAACATCTCATATACCGCCTCTAGAGGGTATATATCGTAACTTTTAACAACATGAGATATTCACTAAACCACAGCTACTGGTTGGGATCAACACATTTCTCTATACAAAATACATTTTTTACGTGGTTTATCCACAGAGGTCCTGTGATGATGGCAAAGAAGAATCATAAACAAAGATATGATGAGGCCATCAGCTATATCAGTGAGCCTATGTTGCCCAAAACAGATCAAGCCTTTTCACTTAAAACAGTAGCCCATGCTTATGACATATTAAAAAAACCTTTATGGAATACTCCCACATTTTTAGTGGCTGGTACCAACGGCAAGGGCAGTGTTTGTGGAATATTGTATACACTCCTACAACAAAGAGGCCTTTCGGCGGGACTGTATACCTCACCCCATTTACATTCCTTTGCAGAACGTTGCCAGTATTCTCAACACCCTATAAGTGAAGAGGATCTCTACGATCATGTGCTATCTCTTAAAACCAAGCTACCCACAGAGCTCTTTGGCAATCTGTCTGCTTTTGAACGTCTCACACTTGCTAGTTTTCTCTGTATTGCCTCACATAACCCTGATGTGGTTGTGATAGAGGTGGGACTCGGAGGCGATCAAGACGCAACCAATGTCGTCCTTGCTGATATTTCCATCATCACCTCTATCGGCTATGATCACACAGCCATACTCGGTAAAACTCTTAGCCAAATAGCTACAAAAAAAGCCGCTATTCGCAGACCCAATGCTCCTTTATTGCTAGGAAAAGGCTGCTTGAGGCCTTCACTAAAAAGTTTTTGGAAACAGCTGGAACATAGGCCTCTGTATGTGCCATCTTCGACAATTTTAGACGGCCTAAGAGAATACTTTCAAAGTCACAGCTGGCCTGCCTACTTGCCACAAGCCCTGCCACGATCGTGGCGCTCTGAGCATGCAGCCCCTTTTTTAAAGAAACATGTGATGCTAGAAAATCTGGCTTTGGCTGTGCAAGCTCTTTGTGTTTTTGAAAAACACAAAAATTATCTGTCTTTTGCCCATCTATTGCAACACACACCACCAAGCCTGCCCGCAAGCTTTCGTGGCAGAGGAGAAGTGTGGCAAATACACCATAGAAAAAACGCCCACATCTACTTAGATGTGGCTCATAATAGCCATGCCATGGAGCATGCCTTCGCTCACTTTGAGCACTTACGTGCTCAAATGTATAACTCTTCACATCAGCACTCTTCACATCAGCACTCTTCACATCAGGACCACCCCAAAATGGCGCTGCTATCTTTGCTAGCTGATAAAGATGTTCCTGCCATACTCACACTAGCTCAAACAACTTTTGATCGCATCATTCTATTTTACCACCCTAGCCCTCGCTGCTTGCACGAAAGCTCTGTTGAGCTAGGAAACCGCGCCACTAGCCATAACAACAAGGATAATACGGCTTCTATTGTGTGGTGTCATCACTTTAAAGAAGCCTTTGAGCTGTTTTGTCATGATCTCGGTGATGCCAACATGGGTTATGTGGGCGGATGTTTTGCTGCTGTAAGAAGAGTGATGAATCATCTTGCAGTTACATCTTTTTGTTTTTAAAATACACTGTGCATGAGTGCTATCATAAGTAACATTCAATCGAAGAAGACTCTCACTTCGTTGCAAGGTAAATATCATAAGATATAAAAAATAAGGTATAAGAGGTATAAGGGAAGCATAAGAAATATAAGAGAGGCATAGGAGAGGTATGAGAGGTATGAGAGGTATAAAAGATATAAAATAAGCCGAATGATAGTCGATGGGAGACAAGCACACAACGTAAATCGCGAACACAATCAAACCAAACAAAAACCAAACAAAAACCAAACAAAAACCAAACAAAAACCAAACAAAAACCAAACAAAAACCAAACAAAAACCAAAAAGAGGTACGATGATGAAACAGTTATGTATCAGTGCATGGATAGTTTCCATGATGTTTCTGAGTGTTGGACAAACATTTGCTAAAGGGGATAAAAAAGACTCACAAGTACAAGCAACTACCGAAAAAGCTGGAGCTACCAAGACAAAGACAGAATCAGCCAAAACAGAAACCAAGGCAAAGACCCAATCAGCAACAAAAGCAGCAGAAACAGAAACGACACATGTTGAGTATGCCTTTGACCTGAGTCAATCAAAGCTTTACTGGGAAGGCAGCAAAGTGATTGGTGGAGCACATAATGGCCATGTGAACCTTAAAGAAGGACATCTGGTTTGGGGAGCTAGCGGACCACTATCAGCTCATGTTGTGGTGGATATGCAAACCATTGTTAATTTAGATCTAAAAAGTGATGAAAAGAAAAAAGATTTAGTAGGACATTTAAAAGATGAAGATTTCTTTTATGTCAGCAAATTTCCAACATCTACCTTAAAAGCAGAAAGCTTTAAACAAAAAAGTGGCTCTACTTATGAAGTTACAGGTAATATGACTATTCGTGGTATAACCAAACCTGTGGCATATGTAGCAGAGCTTACGCAATCTGGAGAAATGGTAAAAGGAAAAGGGGCTTTTACCATCGATAGAACAGAGTTCAATGTTAAATACAATTCAAAGAGATTCTTCCCTGACATAGGTGATAAAATCATCAAAGACGAAGTCAAACTAAGCTTTGAATTTGTTGCAGCAGCTAGCAAAAAAGTCAGCCACAAGAGCTCCACTCCTAAGGTAGAAATTGCTTCTCAAGAGTAGCCATACACATCTATTTCTATAAACAGAAAAGTACAAAAAATAGAAAAAATAAAGATAACACCGAGAACATATGCCACTTTGCTGTGGCATATGTTCTTTTTTTTTGTGCTCTTATCTGTAAGATAAACCTATACGGACGCATTCTATAAACAAAAAAATCCTTGCTAAAAGAATATAGCAAGGAAAAAGAAAAACATGGTTACAACCAAAAAACCTATTTTTTTCTATCCTCTGATATAAACCAACGTTTTATAAGCTTTCGGATAGAAAGCCACACGGATTTACAAGGTGTTTTAGAGCCTACTTTGCAATAATGAGTGATATCTCCGCTCTCAGCTACCCCAACTTTTTCGAATACAGCTGCAAAGGCTTTGTAAGATGCATTATCCATATATATACGACCCACCCCACCGCTAAGAGAATCTTTCATATTATCCATGTAAACGTACTCAGGGCTACCAGGATTACTAAGAGCCATCTCTAACTTCTCTAGGTCGATCTTTTGATCAGTGATTGTGCCACCTAATAATCTCTCAGATGGCGGTGCAAAAACATAAAAAGCTGCTTCTGATTGTTTGGAAGACTCTTTTAGTTGAGCAATTTCATGTTTGCTCTCTACAACAGCGAGTACTAACATGGCCAAATATAAGAGAGGAGCACCCCATAACAAACGACTTTTTGGGCCTTTGGCAAGATACAAGAATGTCCCCAAAAATCCTGATAAAGTAAGGGTCTGTACAATGCGATTACTTGCAAAAATGGATGCATGCTTTATCTCTATATCGTTTTGATCGGCATGATAAGACTCTTCTACCTGACTTTGACATTTCAAATTTAGCAAAAGCCGTAACCCATTAAAATAATAGGCTTTTTTTTGCGCACTGTCCTTAAAAGCACACACTACAATGGATTATTTTCGAGTAAAAATAATTATATTTTATAAGGTCTCTTTGAGTATTTTATACTCAAAGCTTTATAGATTTTTTGAGCTTTTTTGGGCAGCTCCCTTGGTATGCCATAAGAAGTGGAAGACTTTTTCCTCCCATCTCGAACAAGGTATGTTTCAACGTCCTTTAAAGCATTTAAGATTGTTCCAATGCTATAAGAAATACCAGCGTTCTTGAGCTCTATCTCAGTATACTTAAGCAAGGTGTATGCTAAAAAACAAATAAATATATGAGCGTGTATGCGTTCTGGTTTCCAATGGTAGATTGGGCGCATGCTCAAAGTATGCTTATTGATCCTAAAAAGTTCTTCAATCTTCCATAAACGACGATAATTTTTAAATATAACTTGTGGTTTCGCAGTTCGATTTGTACAAAGGCCATATATACCATCCCACTTGGCATCTTCTTCTATCTTGTTTCGATCAACAACATAAGACTCAGTTTTTTTCGAAGATTCCTTTTTTGCATAACGGCCTATGCCTTTGTTTATCTGAATATTGCTAGCCGCTATTTTGTCTTCTTTATCAGTAACTTTAGATAGCTTATCTAAAATTTTTTCTCTCTTCGCTCGGTCTCTTGATTCACGTTTTTGACTGAATGATATGATAATTCTTCTCTTCTTGTGGCGCAATGCACAAAATTGATTTTCTGAATATAAAGATATATCTCTATTTTTGTTTTGTGCCTTGATTTGAATATCAGTTTGTACTTTTTCTTTAAACTCGAATATTTCCTTTTTCATCTTAGCGGGCAGTCGTTTAAGAGTAGCGCTAACTATATATTCTGCTTTAGTATTTCCTTTTTCTTCGTTAAGGGAGTCTAAATAACTAAGATTGTTTTCTGAGAACATGCCTCTATCTGCTACCACAGATATTTTATCGACAGATTGTTGTTTTATGAAGGAATCAATAACTTGAGAGAATGTTTTAGTCTCAGCCGTATTTCCTGGAAATATTTCGTAAGATAGTGGCATCCCATCTTTATCTGATAAAACAGCTAGGACAATTTGAACTTCTCCATTCTTTCCATCTTTTCCAAAACCAAAATCTCGAAGATTATCTGCACGTACTGACTCAAAGTAGAGCGTGGTAACATCAAATAGCAATAATTTCAAATGTTTTTTCCCAGCTAAGAGAGTTTTAAACACTTGATTTTTTAATTCTTCTTCATTATCTGAGACACGATCCATCATGAATAAAATTCTTCTCAAAGAGATGTCTTTATTAAAATATTTTTCAAGTTGAACTGAGCTTCTTCTTTTGCTGCATGGCTCATAAGCACGCATTAGCACAGCATACTTAAGCACTTCGTTTAGGTTGATTGTATTCCTCCCTTTTGTCAGGAGATTTGAGAAATTTAACTTTTTATAAACATGCCCAAAGATGTCCTCAAAGCCTTTGTTGTACCTTGATCCTCCCACAAGATCATAGATGTTAACACGGCGATTTTGAGAAAAATCAGGAAGTGAAACCTTGCCACTCTTATAGTCTTCTATGATTCCCTTTCCGATCTCCCGAAAGTGTTTGATTTCTTCAGGATCTTTTGACTGACCAATGGTTTTAACAGTGCGATTGGTGGGTGTGCCGGTGTCTTGTTTTCGAAATGCTACTAATAGTCGAACTACAGTGGCTCCATTTTTTAGCTTAGGACATGACATAAACATACTTTACTCCCTTTTATGGCGTTTGACGGCGGTCAAGTTCGCGATCATTGTAGTTTATTATATCATAAAAATCCCAATAAGCAACTACTAAAAAACACTACATATTTTTGCATATAAACATAGTGATTTAGCAGCTGTCACTTTATAATGATAGCTTGAATGTATGGAAGAATCAAGAAAAAATGACTTTTTGATTCGAAAGTTAATTCAAATAGAATAGACGTTTTTGGGTAAAATTACATCTGAAATGTCAAAGTCAGGAATAACATTGGTAGTATTACTGTCAAAATAACCGATTAACTCTTTACTCAAAACATATTGAGTAACCTGCAAGTCATCAGTAGAATCAATGTATTGATTTACCATTCTGATAGACGAATGAGAAATGGTCGATAGTTTTATGCAAGTTATTTTAATAGCTTGATTGCAGCTAATAAAAGTAACTGTCATATCAATATTATGATCTCTAGTAAGAGTATCTACAAACCCTATTATACCTGCTTGTAATCTTGGAACATCATTTTTCATAGATCCTGAGTCATCGATAAGCCATAGTATTTTTATAGGAAGTGCTCTAGTGTCTCCTTTGTGTTCTATGATTGTAGAATCTTCTCTAGTTATTGTTCGTTGATTAATATTGATTGATGTTTTTTGAACACCCTTATATGACTGAACATCAATTTTAGATTTTTTATCTTTGGTAGACGGTTTATCGGATTGGGTAGTGTCTAAATTTGAATCTCGAAAGAAATCTGAATTATCGCAGCTTGATAAGATGCTAGATTTTATCAGAGAAAGTATGCAGAAATAAATATATTTATTTAAAATTTTTATCATAATTTTTTCATCTTACTTATAGTAATTTACAAGTATATTTTTTCCATAAGTGATAGCTTTTGCATTAATGCTAAATATTTTATTTTTGCATGAATACAATGAAGGATCAACAGCAGTATTTTTATAAACAACTTTTTCGATAGATTTGCAATTATGTTCTAAAGTAAAGGTACTCGTGGTTGCTGTGTTTTGAATTTCTCTAGCAAGTGTATTAAAGAAATCATCATGAGTTGTTTCTTCATCTCCTTTATCTTTAGTAAGTATCCTTCCTCCTAGCTTTTTTGCAAGGTGGTTGAAGGGATTATATTGGAGATCTTGAGGACTAATAGAACGATCTAGAGTATAGCCATAATACTTGAAAGAATGATGTGATCCATAGTTTAGATCTAAAAATTTTATAAAACTCTCTACTTGAAAGCGATCGCTTAAGGTTTTATAATTACTAGGATATCTGTGCTGAGTTATATGACTGATAATAATATTCGTATGATCAGAATTAAAGTAATCTTTCAGAGATGATATATAATGGACGTTTTCATTATGGAAAATGGGTTTATATCCATTTGAATAACCACTAAAGCCTGAACTGATAATCTTTTCAAGATGTTGACTTTCATGGCCTGAGTTAGTAAGGAATTGGTTGAATACTTTCTTTATTTTTTCTTTTGTAGAGTTTAATTCATTCGAGTTACTAAAGCCAATAGTACTAAGATCTACACTAGAATCTTTGAATAACTTGTCTTTGCTAAGTAGTAGAACAGTATTAAAAAAACTTTGAGAGAAGATGCTGCGGGTTCGTGTTATAAATAAATCTATTGGCTTATTTATGCCTTGAATATGTTCCATGAGGGGTGATATTAGGTGAAAATTACTATTATTATTGTTATTTTTTTGTACAGGTCCAACAAAAGTAACTGTTACATCTATATCATGATTTTTATTGAGATTTTTTATTAATTCTGCAGTTTTGTTTTGAGATGTAAGTACATGTGTTTTGTTGTAGTTGTTAATTATCCAAAGTATGTTTACTGGCTTTGTTTGCTTATCAGCATCACTAATGTCAAGTATTACGGTGTGTATTTCTCCTCCGCTAACGGAACCATTATCAATTGTTGAGTCACTTTTATTTGATTCAGTTGATGTTGCAGCATTGGATTTATTATTCGAAGATTTTGAACTTTCAGGTAACTCGGAAGCGTCTTGACAGCCTGATAAAAAGCAAATCAATAGAATAGATAATAAAAAAAATTGTATATGCATATTTATCATAAATTTATTATCAGTAATATTTTACAACGATATTATTGGCATTTTTTAATTTCTCTGCATTGATTTTTAATGATCTGTTATCACAGGAATATAAATAAGGGGAAGCAGGTAGAGTCTTATTGTTTATCACAACTGAATCTACCATAGTACAGGTTTCTTTTAGTGTAAAGTATTTGAAAGTTGCATCTTTTTTAATTGTTTCTTTTAAGCTACGAAAGAATGAATCGATATCATCATCGGTGCTTCCAGTATGAAAATATTGAGCTGATCGATCAAATGTATCTGTATGACCATTAAATATCTTCGTGAGATCATAGAAAGGATTGTTGCTCATTTGTGTGTGTGTCAATCCTGAGCCAGTAGATGTGTAAGTATAGTTTCTAAAAGATGAGAGGTCTGAAATGTTATAATTTTTGAATAAGAAACTTCGGAAAGTTTCATTGCTAAGTCTATCGGCATTACTTATATATCTATTACTAGGTAGAGGACTGCTAAAAGTATAATTATGAATATGGTTAATGATAATATTAAAATGTGTTGTTGGGTTAAAATAATCTTTTAAATCTGAGATATATTCGCTATTTATATTTGATGAGGAATCGTAAAGAATAAATTTATTGTTTAAATGATGCCGGTATTTAGAGTTATTAAAATTAAGCAAATTCTTAATGTGCAGACGTTCATATTGTCTTGTAGGACCGTAAAATGGATCGAAAAGTGTATTGATATTAGTCGCTAAGCTTTGAAGATCATCACTACCAATAGAGTTCGTAATGCCTATTGATTGACTATCTATACCAGCTTTAGAAAATATATGATCTTTAGCAAGAAGTAACATCGCATTAAGTAAAAATTCAGAATGTTGATGATGGCTATAGCTATAACTGTTATAACGATTATTTCTGTAGATTTGTAAATCCACATGTGAATTGATGCCAGGTATACTTTCCGTTGATCCGCTTAAGAAACCAAATTGTACAGGTCCTACAAAAGTAACTGTTACATCTATTTGGTCATCATCGTCCCAATTATTGATAAAAGGACCAATTCTATCTTGAATCTTTATAATATTTTGATTTTTACTGTTGCTGCCTGATAAATGATTCTTTGTTTTTTCAACAAACCACAAAATTTTTACTGATATTTCTTTTTTTGTGCCGTTATTAATTTGAAGAATATCTGTTTTTAAATTAGTAGAACCGCTAGGAGCGCCTGTAGAAGAAGAATCTGGTGTTCCTGATGAGTTTTTTGAAGATGTTTTGCTTTTATTCTCATTTTCTTTTCGCTTTTTTTTCTCAGCATCTTCGATAGATTTAGGTTCAGTATTTTGATCATCACCATCTCCTAAAGCATCACCGCTATTATTTGTTAAAACCGTGCTTCTTGGCGTTTGTGGATCAAATCCTGAAGAATCTTGACAGCCTGACATAAGGCAAGATAATATGAGAAATGTCATAGAAAAGACAGAGGTACTTTTAATAAATAACTGCATTTTTTTACCTATTATCTGTAGTATTTTATGAAGATGTTTGGAGAACCAATTTTTATAGCTTCTGCGTTTACTTTGAGTTTTGTACCATTGCATGAGAATAAAAAAGGATTAAGATTAATACTTTTAAATTTTACATGTATTATTCCTTTACATTCTGATTCTAGAGTAAAAATTTTGAAAGTCGTATCTCTTTTAATTCTCTTTGTTAAATCTGTAAAAAATGAATTGATATCATCAGAGGTTGTTCCAGTATGAAGATATTGAGGTTCATCATTGCCACTTAGTTTTGCAGTAAGATCATAGAAAGGATTGTTGTTTATTTGTGTGGGTGTCAATCCTGAACCACTAGATGTATAGGTGTAGTTTCTAAAATTAGGTAGATTACTTTTCGTATAGTTGTATTTTAAAAAGTTAACAAAAGTTTCATTACTAATCCTTTCATCAGAACTTCTATAGTCATCAGTAGGTTGATACTTGTTAAAAGTATGATTATGTATATGGTTGACGATGACATTAAGTTGTCCTTCGGGATCAAAATAATCTTTTAGATGTGAGATGTTTTTGCTATTTTTAATTTCTTCTTGATCAGTGTAATAATACCTTCTGGTGCATGGATTATATAATCTATTACTAGAGGTAGAGGCTAGAAAATTGTAAAGAATAAATTTTTTATTATATGGGTTGTGATGATAACAATAATCATATACCCTGTAGCTCTGTCTTCGGCCATATCTGGTATAATATCTATAACTATATCCATATGCATTCTGTGTATTTATTAGATAATCGAGGTGTGCTTTTTCAAGATGTTCTTTGTTTGTTAAGTAAAATGGTTCAAAGAGTTTTTTAATTTTATCTGTTAAATTTTTCCTATCAGTGGCATCGTTGCTGCTAATACCTATTGATTCGCGATCTATACTGGCATTGGTAAATAGATGATCTTTACTAAGTAGTAATACAGCATTAAGTAAAAATTCAGAATGTTGATGATCGCTATAACCAGTATAATTATTTCCTCTGTAGATTTGTAAATCCACATGTGGATTGATGCCAGGTATACTTTCCGTTACTGTGTTTAAGAAACCATGTTTTACAGGTCCTACTAAAGTAACTGTTACATCTATTTGGTCATTTTCCTTAAGATTAGATATAAAAGGACCAATTCTATTTTGAATATCTATAATGTTTTGATTTTTACTGTTGCTGCCTGAGTAGTCATTCTTTGTTTTTTCAACGAACCACAGCATCTTTACTGGCATTTTCTCTGTATCAGCATCGCTTATACTAAGTGATTCGAGGTGTTCGTTAACAGATGGTTTTGTTGATGATGCTGGTGGTGGTTGTGTTCCGCCTCCATCGCCGCTTCCATCGCCGCTTCCATCATCGCCGCTTCCATCATCGCCGCTTCCATCGCCGCTTCCATCATCGCCGCTTCCATCGCCGCTTCCATCATCGCCGCTTCCATCATCGCCGCTTCCATCATCGCCGCTTCCATCATCGCCGCTTCCATCATCCCCCCTTCCATCATCGCCTCTTCCCTCATCGCCGCTTCCACCATCGCTTCCATCGCCGCTTCCATCATCGCCTTCGTCATCACCTGTAGACTCATCTTCAGCTTCTCTTGTGGTATTTTTGTCCGACTTCTTAAGTCCTAATTGTGCCTTTGCGTCACCGCTATTTGGTTTTGTTTCTATTATATATGTTGACCCACTAGGCTCTGATGTATTGAGTTTACCATCCTGGCAGCTTAATAGAAGGCAAGGTAATACAATAGATAATATAGTTTTTCCCAATGAAAGGAGTAATGATTGAATTGAGATAGTTGTCATTAATATTCTCCTACGAAGTATTCTACAGTGATTATATTGTCATTTTCAGTGGATTTTTTGTTAATATTTATTTTATATCCTGAACAAAAAAATAAAGAAGAGTCTAGAGTATTTTCATCTAATAGAACTTGTTCAACATCTATATCTATACATTCTTCTTTAAGAGTAAAAAACTTGTTGATAAACCGCTACTGGCTTTGTTATCGGACTTTGAGTAATAAAAATCAATTTTTTTTTGGATTATGGAAAAAGTAATGTGAAAAATCTCAGTCTCTTCCTTGCGTATAGCCTCAAGTCATGAGTTGATCAGAGTGTCTGTTCACAAGCTACGCCCCCACCAAAACTGGGACCGCAAAATCCACCACTTCACCTTTATGCCATCACTTCAACCCTTTCAAAGTTTCTCATCAAAAACGAAACTCTTGTGTTTCAAATACAGCGCCAAGGTTAATAGTTAGGCCTCTCAAAAGGCCTATT